>Ga0214473_10000446_pt1 | contig 58298 bp, 48 predicted proteins | sample RVTome_7_FD_203509 | JGI IMG/M metagenome (GOLD analysis project Ga0214473, IMG submission 203509) | Soil microbial communities from uranium-contaminated site in the Upper Colorado River Basin, Wyoming, United States - RVT98D197 | ecosystem: Environmental > Terrestrial > Soil > Contaminated >... | reverse complement strand
GCCTGGCGGTGCTGAAGGAAACTCTGAGTGACACGATCTCTTGGGTAGTTGACCGTACGAACGAAGGCTGGAATTGTGAACGCATCAAAGCCCAATTGGCGTTACCCTAAATTGCAAAAGTCCAGTTCTAATGCCCTGCTGACCTGATAATCTAATAACCCGCGCGCGCAGGTCGGAACGGCGCCGACCGCGTGCTCGGCATCTGCCAAAATGGCACGAAAATTGGCGCTCGAAAGTGCGCCTCAGGATGGGCGGGGAGAACCTAAATTCTTGTATGCAAGCAGGTTAGGTCGGTTCTGTCGGTGTAATCGGGCAACTGGCACGGTGTTTGCACAATCTTACCCAAGAGAAGAAACTATAGCGAAAGGAATACGATAATGGCTAATAAGATTATTGGAATAGATTTGGGAACAACGAATTCCGTCGTGTCTGTGATGGAAGGCTCGGTGCCGAAGGTGCTGATCAACTCTTCCGGCTCCCGGCTGACCCCTTCGGTGGTCGGGTTTACGGATAAAGGCGAGCGGCTGGTCGGCCAGATCGCACGCCATCAGCAGGTCACCAATCCGGAAAACACGGTATTTTCCATAAAGCGTTTCATGGGCCGGCGCCACAACGAGGTCGGCGCCGAAGAGAAAATCGTGCCTTATAAAATCACCGGCGGGCCGAACGAGCTGGTCAAGGTCGATGTCCGGGGCAAGCAATACACGCCGCCGGAGGTATCGGCCATGATTCTCCAGGACCTCAAGAAGACCGCCGAGGATTATCTGGGCGAAAAAGTGACGAACGTCGTGATTACCGTGCCGGCCTACTTCAACGATGCGCAGCGACAGGCGACCAAAGACGCCGGCAAGATTGCAGGGCTCGAGGTCGAGCGGATCATCAATGAGCCGACAGCAGCCGCACTGGCCTACGGGCTTGAGAAGAAAAAGAATGAAAAGGTCGCCGTCTTCGACTTTGGGGGTGGGACGTTCGATATTTCGATCCTCGATATTGGTGACAACGTCTTCGAGGTGCTTAGCACGAACGGCGATACGCACCTGGGCGGCGACGATCTTGACGCGGTACTGATCAATTATCTGGCCGATGAGTTTAAGAAAACCGAAGGCATCGACCTGCGTCAGGACCCGATGGCGCATCAGCGTCTCAAAGAAGCCGCCGAAAAGGCAAAGTGCGAGCTGAGCACGCAGGTTGAAAGTACGGTCAATCTGCCGTTTATCACCGCCGACGCATCGGGACCGAAGCACTTGCAGATTACCATCACGCGCAGCAAGTTTGAGTCGCTGGTGGAGCATGTTTTCGAACGGCTCAAAGACCCGTGCCGAAAGGCGGTGGCTGATGCGAAGCTGGCTTCCCGCGATATCGCGGAGGTTCTGCTCGTTGGCGGCTCGACACGGATTCCGAAAGTCCAGCAAATTGCCAAAGAGCTGTTCAGCAAGGAGCCGAACAAGAGCCTCAATCCCGATGAGGTCGTGGCGATTGGCGCGGCCATTCAGGGAGCCGTGCTGGCTGGCGACGCGGGCGTTAGGGACATTCTGCTTCTGGACGTGACGCCGCTTTCGTTGGGCGTCGAGACGTTGGGCGGCGTGATGACCAAGTTGATCGAGCGCAACACGACGATTCCGACCAGCAAGAAAGAGATTTTCTCGACCGCCGCCGACAGTCAGACGACGGTAGATATCCACGTCCTACAGGGTGAGCGCGAGTTCGCTCGCGACAACCGCACGCTGGGACGGTTCCAGCTTGCGGATATTCCACCCTCGCCGCGAGGGATTCCGCAGATTGAGGTCGCGTTCGATATTGACGCCAACGGCATTCTGAACGTCTCGGCCAAAGACCTCGGCACCGGCAAGCAGCAGTCCATCGAGATTAAATCCAGCTCGGGGCTCAGCGACCAGGAGGTCGAGAGGATGACCAAGGAAGCCGAGTCCCACGCCGAAGAGGACAAGAAGAAAAGAGAGGTCGTTGACCTGAAGAACCAGGCGGACCAGTTGATTTACTCGACGGAAAAGACGTTGAAAGAGCACGGCGAAAAGGTCTCCGGCGATACCCGCGGCAAGATTGAGAACGCCGTCAACAATCTCAAGGAAGCGGTCAAGGGCGAGAGCGCCGATGCGATAAAGAGGGCTATCGAGAACCTCGGCAACGCCAGCCAGGAATTGGGCAAGACGCTGTATGAAGAGGCCGCCAAGAAGCGGTCGGCTTCGACTTCCGCCGGCCGGGATGTGCAGTCGCCGCCCGAGCAGGAAGTCAAGAGGAAAAAATCCGACGACGTTATCGATGCCGAGTTTGAGGCAAAAGACAGTTAAGCCAGGATCAACGAAACAAGAGCTCAAAAACTAACAATTCTTGACTCCTCTGTACGCCAGGGAGGGGGACAGAGAAAAGCAGACACGTGGCCGGGGTACGGTTAGGATCGAATCGGGTACCCCGGCCTGCTTTTTTAGCGGTGAGTCTTTCCCGTGCGGTGTCTTTGCTGCCTATAATGGTTCGCTTAGGGCATCCAGCGGCTGCTCGACGGTAAGCTTCTCTCCCAAAGTCGCGGCCAGATTCGGAAGGTCATACACTTTCAAAGCTCCAAATACCGCGTTTACCTGCTGGTTGGAGGAGCGGCCCAAGGCTATCACATTTGCCCATGAGGCCAGCGAACGCACCAGCTTTACCGAGCCGAATAGCTCCGGCTCCAGCGCCGCGGCGTGCAGCGCCGGGACGCCCACATTGCCTATGGCGATCAGGTCCACAGGTCCCGCCTGCTCAGCCTGTAAGAAACGCGCGCAAACTAACACATCTTCAGCGCGCATGCCCGCATACGAGCGTCCGAGCAGGTACGTGGTGAAAACGTCCTTGCCGTCGGGTCCGACCCCCTCGGCAGAGGTTTTTGGCTTGGATTGGTACGTCTCTCCCGCGCTTCGCAGATCCACGGCCAGCACTTGCCGCCCGGCCTTCACGAGCGTCTCGATAGGCCCGCCCGGTCCGGCGTCCGCCGCCTTGCCCCGCTCGTGCACGTATAAGACGGGACGCTGCCCTCGCGAGGGTTTTGCCGGCACGAACATCAAGGCCGGCAGGTAAATGCCGTCCTGCGGCTTGAGAGTTATTTTCTTAATCGAATAACCTTCTCGCTCGCTCTCGCCGGATGTCACCACTTCTGGCTTGGGAATTTCCGCAAGTCTTCGGACCCCGGCGATTGAGCGAACCTTGTCCAACAGTCCTGCACGGTCCTTAGTCGCCCAGAGTTGCTTACGCTGCTCGGCCAAATTCTTTTCATAGTCCCGGTTCAGATCGTAGGTTGACCGTGCGCCCTCGATCGACATGACCTGGCCGCCGGGGGCGCAACGAATTTCCTCGTCGCTGAGCAGCTTGATCGGCGGCTCGGTGATGGCGTCGTCTTTCTTGAGCAGCCAGCGTGACATCCAACGCACGACGCTTTGCCGCTGCAACTGATTGTAGTTATGCTCGGCGTCGTTTTCCATCAGCTCGATGCGCTCGGCGAAGCCCAGGCGCGTGTACAGCCTCTTGGCATAACGGAACATGTTCCACGTGCCGCCGATATCGAAGAAATCTTTTGTCGCGGCGCAAATCAGTATCGGCGTGGGGGGGCGCATCATCAAATAATCAGCGTGATCCATGCCAAACGCGATCTGGCCGTGGATGTTCTGCTCGGCGTCCTGGGGGCCAATGGTGTCCAGCAGACGCTCGAAGCCGGTGATATAACAGCTTGGCGCCGCAGCGATGATTCGGTGGTCCAGCGCCATGAGGTACGAGGTCTGCGTGCCTCCGCCGCTGTTGCCGGTGCAGCCGATGCGTTTGGGGTCCACCTCCGGCCGCGATTGGAGATAATCGATGGCCCGCATTCCGTCCCATATCTCGAATCGCGCGGTGTTGCGGCCGAGCAGAGTGCTCCCGACCCCGAGCGTCGAATGCGCCCTTGTGCCCGATAGTTTCGGCCATTGCGAGAGCATTTGACCTCGCTCGCCCTGGTCAATCGGGTCGAGAACCAGCGCTGCCATGCCGTTGAGCGCCAGCAAAGCCCCCATCGTCTGATAGGTGTCGTGGGCTTTGCCGTTGGCGCTGTGGCCGCAAGGCACCAGCACGCCGGGGTAAGGGGGGCTGTGTTTCTGGGCGTCGGGCAGAAACAGCACGGCGCTGACGTAATGTTTGGGCTGGCTCTCGAAGAGGATTTTCTCTACGCGGTAGCCGTCGCGTTGGACGACGCCGGTCACCTGCGGATTCAGCGGCGTGCGATCCGGCAGGCCGCCGATGGCTTCAATGAATTTTCCACGAAGATCCTTCTGGTATTCTGTTATCTGTTCAGGCGTCTTGAGCTGCTCGTACCGTTGCTTCCAGCTCTCGAACTCCTGCTGAGCCAGTTGGCGCAGATAACGGCTCATCATCTTTTCGGGGGCTGCGCCGTCGATGCTCTCGGGCAGAACGCGCAGGTCCTCAGCGGCCCAGACGGCGCCGCCGAGCATCAGACCCAGACACATGACCACTCCAGCGATTCTTCTCTGATTCATAGTTTCCTCCCTTTTGTTGCTATTTGCCTATACAGAACCGGTTGAATATTCGTCCCAATATCTGCTCATCGATACGTGCCGCGGCGGGCTGCTCAATGTCGGAAACAGCCTGGTAGGCGGCTCGAAGCATCATTGCGGCAACCTCGTCGTTGCCGGCCTTTAACTCATCGGCAGCCTCGCCGACGTGGGCCATCGCTTCGCTGACCGTTTGTTTGTGCCGGGCCGTAAGGGCGACGGCGCTGGCGCGCGGAACGTCGAATTTCTCAGTCAGTTTGCCGTCAATGGCCTTTCGCAACAAGTCCATTCCGGCGCCGGTCTGCGCGGAGGTGGGCAGAAAATCGACGGCGAACAATTCATTCATCGCCGCAAGGCGCTCCGCCAGAATCCGCTCCGAGACCAAATCGCACTTGGTGGCCACCGGCAGCAGAATCTTTGGCTCGATGAGTTTTCGGATCCCCGCATCTTGCGACCAGTCGGTTTTCGAGGCGTCCACGCAGAACATGACGACGGTACTGTTTCGCAGCGCTTCAGTGGCCGCCTGCTGAGCTAATTCGTCAAGGATGCCCTCCGGCTGCATCAGAAGGCCCGCACAATCGAACAGCACGCACCTGCAATGCGCCAACGTGCAGACCCCGGTCAGGACATCTCTGGTGGTTTTGTGCCGGTGCGATACAATGCTTCTTTCCCGGCCGAGCAGCGCGTTCAGCAGGCTGCTCTTGCCGGCATTTGGCGCCCCGGCAATCCCCACGGCGGGCAGATCGATCAGCGATTCGAGGCCGATGCTGTCTGAAAGCAGCAGGCGGAGCTGGTCCTTTATTGCGATGAGCTTTTTGACTGCTTCGGGTCGAGCTATAAACTCGATATCTTCGTCGCTGAAATCCAGCCCCGCTTCGATCAGGCTCAGTAACTCCATCAAGCTCTCACGCAGCTTGGCGGTCGTCTCGCCCAGGCGCCCCTCCAGCATCTTCTCGGCGGCGGCCAACTGATATTCGTTGGAGCTGACAATAATCTCGTTGACGGCCTCGGCCTGGGCCAAGTCGAGCTTGCCGTTCAGATAGGCCCTGGCCGTGAACTCCCCCGGCCGGGCTGCTCGAAGCCCGCGCTTCAACAGGTTGCCTATCAGCGCCTCAGTGACGGCGGGATTCGTGTAAGTGTGTATTTCCGCGATGTCATCGCCTGTATAGGAATGCGGAGCCTGGAACACGTACAGCCGGGCGTCGATTTGGAGTTCTTCATCGACCGCTACAGAGCCGGACAGAATGTAAGGTGGGGCTTGTCCGGCCTTGACCAAAGTCCCGATTGCCGATTGCCGATTGCCGATTGAAAATCGAAAGTCGAAAATCGCAGATCCAAAATCCAAGGCGCCGGGCCCCGCGATACGGATGATGACTCTTTGGTCAGAGGTCGGAGAACTGACGGCCAAGATGGTGTCATTCAGATCATACATCAGATTGGTGACTGATAATTGGTAATTGGTGGCTGGTTAAGTCTTCTCAGATCAGGAACTTTCAGTTGCTGCCTGTTTGCAACTGCGCAAGTATTTGATATAGCCGTTCAACTGCTTGATAAGGCCGTATCCTTCTTCTTTCAAAGTATTGAGGGGTCCCGGCTCACCATAACTTTCATCCATGCAAGCGTTGATGTCATCGAGCAGTTCCGAGAGAGAACCTCGTGACTGTCTGAGATACTGGATGTTTTCCTGGTAATGAAATCTTCCGTGCCCTTCGGCAATGCAATTCGTCACAGAAAGTGCGGCACGTCGCATCTGCCCAGCTAAGTTATACTTCTCGAATTCCGGCAATTTTCGGGCCAGAGCGTAGATCTTCTTCCGGTACTGTCTTGCTGCCCTGTAAACCTCCAGATCCTCGAAAGTCCCGTACTGCATTGCAGATGCGTGCTCCTGATGATCATTCGCCGATCACCACTAACCAGTTACATCTTGAAGAACGGCTTGGGTCTTTTCTTTTTGACTTTGCCGCCGGTCTTGCTTGTTGCGGAAACCAGGCCCTCCGTTTCGGCTTTTTCCTTTTCCTGGATATGCTTGCGAATTACTTGCTGCTCAATAACGCCGGCGAACGTGCTGGCCATGATATACAGATTGACACCCGACGGACCCTTGTACAGCATCAGCGGAAACATCAACGGCAGCATAATCTGCATCATTTTTTGCTGCTGAGCGGCCTGTGGGTTGGCCGCCGCCGGGGACGGCATTAGTTTCTGCTGAAGATAGAATGCCACGCCCATTAAGATCGGCAGGAGATTGAACGAATCCAGCGTGCCGAACAACGGCAAGGTAAACGCGGGGAATCGAAACAGGGCGTCCGGGGCCGAAAGGTCGGTGATCCAGAAGGGCAGAAATGCGGCGCCTCGCAAATCAATGCTGGCATAGACTGCGCTCCACAACGCTATCCAAATCGGCATCTGCACCATCATCGGCAACATGCCCATGATCGGTGAAGCGCCCTGCTCCCGGTAAAGCGCCATCATCTGCTTGTTCATCTCGGCCTTGTTGTTGGCGTACTTCTTCTTTATCTCTTCGGCCCTTGGAGCGAGCTTGCTCATTTTGCTCATCGAGACCTGGCTCTTCTTGGTGACGGGATGCAGGACCAGCCGCATGAGGAACACCAGAATGATAATGACCACGCCGTAGTTGGGGATGAAACCGAACATCCATTTCATTATGGCCAGTATCCCGAACGCCAGCGGATTTATCACCCACGCCGGGCAGCAGCAGCCCATGAAGTCTATCGTATGAACAAATCCCAGCTCTCGATAGCGCTCGTTCTTGTCGAAGAAACTCTTGTCTTTAGGCCCGATATAAAGCTGGAAGCGGTACGTTTTGGAAGCTTCGGCGGCGAGTGTGTTTGTCGCAGTCTTCAAATCCAATCCGACCGTTTCATCGCCGCTGTCGGCTTTGCTGTCCCCGTCCGGATTGTAGAAGCGACCCGTTCTCTCCGGCATCCAGTCGCAATAGTCTTTGCCTTCATCCGGGAGAGGCACGGCGATTGCCGCAAAGTACTTGTTGACCACGGCGGCCCATAACAGGTTGCCGCCGGGCTTGTTCAGCCGCCTCTTGTCCGGGCTTTGAGCCTTGAGGAGTTTCCCCTGATCGAGGCTCACAGCACCGACCTGGCCATTTGAATCTCGGAAGCCGGCCACGACTTTTCTCACGTCGGTCCTGGATCCCTCCCTGTTAAGACCGCACGGTCCGTCGAGACCGAAACTGACTCTTTGCTCGGTGCGGGAAACGTTCTCAATCGTGATATCGCAGTCCAGCAAATAGCTGTCCCGACTGACCTTGTAGGTCTTGGTCAGCTTCAGCACCGGCTCGCCGGTGTCTTCATTTTTGATTACCGCTTCGAAACCAGCGGCTTGGGAGTTGGCATCCGCGGTCTCGACGTCGATGCTTCTCCAGTCGAGCCGATCCAAAGGCAATTGCAACTGAGGCTCGACAAAGACGAATTGTGTATTGGCCATCGCCAGAATCTCGCTGCCGTCGCTTTTCCGGATAGGGGAGATGACGGCCAGAGGCCGCGGATTCTTGTAATCGCGGTCGTCGTACTCGCTGAAGGTCGCGGTTCTGATGGCGGCTCCCTTCGAGTTCAGTTCCAACAGGTACTTGAAGCCGCTCCTGGGATCCACCGAACCCAGCACAACGGTCGAGGCCGGAGCGTTGTCGGCGCCGAACGTGATGGCCGTAGCTGCCTGGAGCTTGTCGGTAGTTGGTGCAGGGACCTCTTCGGGGGCGGCTTCGGCTTGCGGTTGCTCGCCCGCCGCCACCTGCTGCAGGAGGATACAGCCCCGCCCCCCTTGGCCGAAGTCTTCGAGGACTCCCGACTCGACAACAAGCCAGCCGCAGAATAGGCAAAACCCAGCCACAACCAGAATCAAATATCGCATATATTGTCTCTTCTCTTACAGCAGATGGCCGCCCGTTTTTCAATAATCAATAGTCAATTTCTTCTATCTGCCATTCTGCAGCCGGTCTGCATGAAAGTTGTCCAACTGATCGATGGCATAGATCTTCTTCATTGTGCTCGTAAAATCGTATTCGAGCCTCACGAAATGGACCTCATTCTCATTTACATAGACGTAGCTGGCCCGGTTGTCCTTGTCTCTGGGCTGGCCGACGGAGCCGATATTGATGATGGCCTTCTCGTCATCGACAATGGGATAGACATTGTTGAGCTCGTTCGGCAGATAGAAATCGGGCTCGTCGAGGAACACACCGGGCATGTGCGTATGACCCACAAAACAGATGTGCTTGACCCGCTCGAACAGCACCCGGACCTTGAGCGGATTGGTATAGACGTCGTCGGGGAAGATATACTCGTTGATGGGCCGTCTGGGCGAAGCGTGGACAAAATCGATCATTATTGCGTCTTTGCCCAGTTTGCTCTTGAGCGTCCGCCGCATGGGGAGCTTGCCGAGGAAGCTCCAGCGCCTGTTCCGGCGTTCAGGCTCATCTTCCACTTCCAGCATCTCCCGCGTCCAGAAGCTTGCCTGCTCGGCTCCGTAGTTGAAGTTCGTCGGCTCATAAAAGACCGCGTAATCGTGGTTGCCCAGAACGCACCACTTGGTCTTCTCTATGATCAGGTCGAGACATTCCCTGGGGTTGGGCCCGTAGCCGACCACGTCGCCGAGGCAGTAGATCGTCTTGATCCCGCGTTTCTCGATATCCGCCAGAACGGTCGTCAAAGCTTCGATATTCGAATGTATATCGCTCAAAACCGCAAACATACATGCCCTTGGATAAACAACAAACCGACTCTCGTTTACGCAAAAAGCCATTTAATAGCAGAAACGGCGTCTAATTGCCAGAAGATTTATCCGCTTTTCTGCCGTGTCCCTCCCGGCGGTGGCGGACGATATTTGTTTGCCTTGACCAGACGTAATGCTATAATGCCCGCATAATGCCGAGAGACTTCGCCCAAAACAGGATACGAAAAAGGTAAGCATGACTCTTCTTGAAACGTGCGGGCTGATAAAGCGCTACTCCGGACGGATTGTTGTTAACGACATATCCGTCACGATCGAACGACAAAGCATTGTCGGGCTTCTTGGCCGCAACGGGGCCGGCAAAACGACCACTTTTCGCATGATTATGGGGATGGTTACCCCCAACAGCGGCTCTGTTGTCTTTGAAGGCCGCGAAATCACAAGGTTGCCCATGTACAGACGCGCCCGGCTGGGCATCGGGTATCTCTCGCAGGAGCCGAGCATCTTCCAGCGGCTCAGCGTCCGGGATAACCTGCTGGCGATCCTGGAGACGATGTCCATCACGCGCGCCGAGCGTCGCGAGAGGGCGGAAAGGCTCATTGAGCGTTTTGCCCTGACCGAGGTCGCCAAAAGCCAGGGCCGATTCCTCTCCGGCGGCGAACGAAGGAAGCTGGAAATCGCCCGGGCTATGGTGACCAATCCTTCCCTGATTCTTCTGGATGAACCGTTCAGCGGCGTGGACCCTATCGCCGTCGAGGATTTGCAGCACGAGATTCGCGCGCTTGTCGCATCAGGCGTCAGCATCCTCGTAACCGACCATAACGTCGAAAGGACGCTCGAAGTGGTCGATAAGGCCTACATCATCGACCACGGCAAGGTGATCGGGGCCGGCCCGCCCGCCGAGATCATCCGCAATGAGCTCGTCCGCAAATCCTACCTCGGCAATACCTTCGACGGCGACGAATTCGACGAGCGGTGAGGATTGAGCCTATGGCTATCACGAACATCAAAGTCTCGAACTTCAAGAGCTTCAAGGACCTGGACCTCAACCTGGGCCGGTTCAACATCGTCATCGGCGCGAACGCCTCGGGGAAGTCGAATTTCGTGGAGATCTTCCGGTTTCTGAAGAATACTGAGGACAACAATCTCGACGATGCGATTTCGTTGCATGTTGGATGTGATTCGATAGTGAATCGGAAAGCTGGGCGCTCCGCACCGTTCGGAGTACGAATCACGTCCAACCGGGAGATGGCGTGCGGTAGTGGATCCACGTCTGTTCATGCGAGCGAGACAGTCTATGGTTTTTCCCTCCGGGTCGGGAAGAAAGGCAATGGAGTCATCATAGATGAAGACCACGTCATTCAAACACTCCGGATCTCAGATGGCGAAAACCAAGTGGAGAATGGATCGCGCGAAAAGGTCACTGCTGAGGAGTTGAAGTTGCGGATAGAGGTGTCAGAGGGCACGCCGAAGGCTCGCGTTGACCCCCTCGATGCAACGCCTCGTCTCAAGAGCGATCCACGATTCTCCGCACTTTGGCCCTATCTGGAAACGTCCGGTTTGAAGATGCAACAGAAAGAAGCAAGAGCTCTTCTTGTGCGTATGCGTTTTCTTGGTTTCCTGGCACCGTGGGAGAGTCTCTTCGGCGGTATAGGAGTGTACGATATTGACCCGCACTTGGCCAAGTCTCCCTTCCGAATGGCAGGAAAGGCGGTGCTTCAGGAAAACGGGGAGAATCTTGCCCTTGTCCTCAAACAAATTCGCGCCGATCGCGAGAAGAGCCGGAAGTTCCATAATCTCCTCCGTTACATGCTCCCGTTCGCGCTGCAGATCGGGACGAGGCCGTACTTGGGAACCTCCATCCTCCTGAAGCTGCGTGAGACGTATTACGACGACGCGCTTCTCGCCCATTTGCTATCGGATGGCACCGTTGATGTGATTGCCCTGATCGCCGCGCTGTTCTTCGAAGACAAGGAAGTGGTTATCATTGAGGAGCCGGAGAGGAACATTCATCCGCATCTGATCTCCGGGCTGGTGGAACTGATGAAGGATGCGGCCAGAGATAAGCAGATTATTGTTACGACGCACAGTCCTGAAGTGGTGAGACACGCCGGTGTGGAGAACCTGCTGCTGCTCTCGCGGGATGAAAAAGGCTTCTCTACGATATCTCGTCCCGCCGAGAAACAGGATGTGAAAGTATTCCTCGAAAACAACCTGGGTCTTGAGGAAGTGTTCGTCCAAGAACTCTGGGGACCATGATCGGCCATGTATAGACGCATGCACGTGCTGGTGGAAGGGCGCGACGACAGAGAATTCTTCGATGTCACGATAAGGCCGATACTTCAGGTGCAGTACGACTGTGTGCAAATATGGGAATATGCAGGGGCCACGATCGAAAAAAGGATAGGCTACCTCAGGTCGGTCCAAGCAATGAACGCTGACTATCTCTTCGTAGCCGACATCAACACCTCTCCCTGCGTCACGGCAAGGAAGAAGCGTTTGGTCGACAGTCACAAGGAGACGATCGATGCCGGGCGCATGGTCATCGTCATCAGGGAGATCGAAGGCTGGTATCTCGCCGGTCTGGACGACAAATCGTGCAAAGAGCTTGCGCTCGAGCCCTTCAGCGGTACTGATGACATAACGAAGGAAGACTTCGGCAGCTTGATTCCTAAGAAATTCGCCTCACGGATTGACTTTATGGCTGAAGTTCTCAAGAGGTTCTCGGTCGGAATTGCAGGGCAAAAGAACAAGTCGTTTCATTATTTCATTTCGAGGATCCAACGGGATCCGACGGGCATGAGATTTGAGAAATGATTGATTTTGAGAAATGTGGGATTACGCATTACCCGGCTGAGGTTTTGGCCGGACGGGCTGAGCCGGTTGAGAAGATCGACGGCGATATTCGCCGGCTGGTGGACAAGATGACCGATATCATGCTGGAAAAAAAGGGCGTCGGTCTGGCGGCACCGCAGGCCGGCGTGCCGCTGCGGGTTTTTATCATATCGCTCGACGGAAGCAGAGAGAACGTCAAAGTCTTTATCAACCCGACCGTTACGCCGGTCGGGGAGCTGGGAGCGATCGACGAAGGGTGCCTGTCCGTGCCGGGCATCTATGCGAAGATTCAAAGGTACAAGAAGTGCCAGGTGACCGCCACCGACCTCGACGGCAACGAGTTTACCGACCAGGCCGAGGGGCTTTACGCCAGGGCACTGCAGCACGAGTATGACCACATTGAAGGAGTGACCATCGTCAACCGGATGACCCAGGTCGCGAGAATCGCCCATCGAAAGCAGCTTAAGAAACTCGAAGATCAGCACGAATAAAAGCGAGCAAAATAGGATAAGTGCAACAGGTGAAGGCAGCGAGAAAACCGGAAGCTCAACAACGGAATTATGCATTCATTGACGGACAGAATTTGCACATGTCCGTGAAGAATCAGGGTTGGGCTCTTTGGGGATAACCAAGCTGAAGGACAAACTGGGCTGCAAGAAATAGGGGAGACATAGCCGCGGGACAAAACCCTTTGGATAGCCTCCCATCGTAATCACATTATAATTACGTACAAAGTATAACATAAGTTTCGGCTGGATCAAGAAGAATCTAAAATAGAGTCAGGAAAGACTGTGAACATCGTTTATCTCGGTAGCGGTGAATTCGGCGTTGAGTGTCTGAATGCCCTGGGCGGCTCGCAGCACGCTTTGAGGTTTATCGTTACGCAACCTGCGAACCCGGCGGGCAGAGGTCGAAAGCCCAGTCCTACGCCGGTTGCCTGCTGGGCGGATGCCCATTCTGTGCCTTTTATTGAAACGGGCAACGTAAACGCCCCAGATGTTATCAAAACAATCGCCGGCTATGAGCCTGATTTGATCGTCGTCATTGCGTTCGGGCAGAAGATCGGCAGCGACCTTGTGAATCTGCCGCCCAAAGGGGCGATCAACGTCCACGCCTCCCTGCTTCCCAAGTATCGCGGAGCCGCCCCAATCAACTGGGCCATCATCAATGGCGAGACCGAAACGGGCATCAGCATTATCGCGTTGGCAGAAAAGATGGACGCGGGCCTGGTCCTGGGCCAGGGCGGGACCGACATCGGCCCCGATGAGACTGCGGGCCAATTGCATGACAGGTTGGCACAAATCGCCGCACCGCTGCTCTTAAAGACGATAGACCAGATCGCCGACGGCACGGCGGTCTATGACGAACAGGACCATTCCAAAGCGACCCTCGCCCCCAAGCTCAAAAAAACCGATGGCTTTATCGACTTTGCCGAGCCGGCCGACGTCCTGGCGAGAAAGATACGGGGCCTCTGGTCCTGGCCCGGCGCCTCGGCGGATTACCTCTCAAAAAAGACCGGCAAGTCCATCCGCGTGACTATCGCCGGCGCCCAAGTGGTTGAGACCGCGAATCGGGCTGCTTTTTCCGCGGGGACCTTCGATGAGCACCTGAACGTCATCTGCGGCCGGGACGCCCTGAAGATCACAAAAATCAAGCCCGCAGGCTCGGCCCTGATGGACTTCAAAGCCTTCACCAACGGTCGCCAGACCCACCCCGGCGATTGGTTGACCAGGATAGAGTATGGCTGATGGAAAGCTCAAATCTGCAAGGGCTGTTGCCATTGAGGTGCTGAATCGGTGTGACCCGAAGAGTAATTACGCCGGGTCGATACTGGACAGGGTGCTGCATGAGACCGGCCAGAGGCAGCGAGCGACTGACCTTGTCTTCGGCACGCTGAGAAATCGCGGGGCCATCGATGCGGTGATCAGCACGTTCTCCGGCCGGCCCGTCGAGCGCATTCAGGGCAGGCTGCTCAACATCATCCGTATCGGGGTTTATGAGTTGCTCTATTCTCCAGCGACCGAGGCGTATGCCATTGTCAACGAGGCGGCCGAAAGCACCAAAGCCGTTGCGGGCAATAAGCAAACCGGTTTCGTGAACGCGGTCTTACGGCAGGTCATCAGGCATATCAGCAATCGCCAGGTTCCGTTGTTGCAGGCTAACGCCGAGCGCACTGTGCCGCAGACGCCTTCGACCGGTTGTGAATTCGATGCTGGTTTTCTGCCCGATCGAGAGACTTATCCCGCCGAATATCTGAGCGTCGCGTTCTCGCTGCCCGGATGGCTCGTGGCGGGCTGGCTCGACGAATTCGGCGAGGAATCCGCCCGGCGGGTTTGCTTTGCGTCCAATCGCAGGCCGAGCATTTACATCAGGCCCAACAGGCTAAGAACAACAACGCCAGCGTTGGCAGAAAGGCTCGGGCAGGCTGGCGTCGATTCAGAGACGAGCGCCGACGATTCGGTGATTCGCATCAGAAGTCCGCGCGAGCTGATGCAGCTTCCTGGTTTTGCCGAGGGGGAATTCACCGTTCAGGATATCGCCGCCTCGTGTGCGGTTAAGCTGCTGGACCCGCAGCCCGGCTGGACAATGCTCGACCTGTGCGCAGCGCCCGGCACGAAGACGACGCAACTGGCCGAGGCGACCGGCGATTCGACGACGATCATCGCCACCGATATCGACGGCCGACGGCTGGAGATGGTCAAGGAAAACGTCACCCGCTTAGGCTTAAAGAGCGTTGACGTTGTGCCCTATGAAGAAGTCTTCAATTCGAAATTTGAAATTCGAAATTCACAATTCGATTGTGTTCTGCTCGATGTCCCCTGCTCGAATACTGGCGTCTTAGCCAAGCGCGTCGAGGCCCGCTATCGCGTAAGCCCAGAGACGATACGCACGCTTGTCAAGATTCAAACCGAGCTACTCGGCACCGCGGCGCTGATGCTCAAGCCTCAAGGGAAAATCTGCTACAGCACGTGCAGTATTCAAAAGGCCGAGAACAGCGAGCTTGTGCGGGATTTCCTGAAAGAGAATCCCGCCTTCGAGCTCGAATCCGAGGACCTGACGCTTCCGTCAGCCGAAGGTCTCGACCACGACGGCGGATACGCCGCGATTCTCGCCAAACGCGGGACTGAAGACTAATCCCATTTAGGGCCTTCGGCGTCGATCTCCGTGTGGAGTTTGGTCAGGGTTTTCTTCATCGCCGCAAGACGCTCTGGCTCGCCGGCGGCCAGATTGTCCTTCTCAGCCATATCTTTCCGCAGGTTGTACAGCTCGAAATGAGTCATTTCATTGTCGGCGATAATCTTGTAGTCACCCTGTCGCATCGCGACGGTAAAGGGCTTGCTGAGGGCCTGGTTATACCGCCAATAAAGCGGGACTTTGCGGTTGAGCTGCTTGCCCCTGAAGATCGGCAGAAAGCTCGTGCCGTCAATGGGCCGGTCGGTCGGGGCTTCGACGCCGGCCATCTCGCACAGGCTCGGCAGAACGTCTGTGCCGTTGACCGGCTCGTGACAGACCGACCCTGGCTTGACCTTTCCGGGCCAGCGGATGATGCCGGGCACGCGAATGCCGCCCTCATAGATATGCAGCTTCATTCCCCGCAGCGGCCCCGGCGAGCCGAACGAGCGATGTGAGCCGCGATAACGGTTCAGCGTCTCAGGGCCGTTATCGCTGGTGAACATCACGAACATATTGTCGCGCAGCTTCATATCGTCCAGTGTTTTCATCAATCTGCCGAACTCATAATCCATCTGCGTGACGTTGCCGTAATAGACAGCTTCTTCTTTGCCTTTGTACATGTCCATGAACTGCGGTCCCGTGGCAATCGGCTCATGTGGAGCGTGGAACCAGACGAACAGGCAGAACGGCTTGGAGCGATCCCGCTGTGTGCCGAGCCAATCAATGGCCTCCTGCACAATCAGCGTCGAAGAGTATCCCTCCAACGGGCCGGCCGGATCGCCGTTGCGGACGAAATTCTTCGGATTCTGGTGCGTAGGGGCGGCGTTGTTTTGCGTAGAGAACCAGTGCTCGAACCCGTGGTTGCCCGGCTGGGGCTGCTCGGGGGAATTGAATTTGCCGTTGCAGTGCCATTTGCCGCAGTGACAGGTCGCGTAGCCGCTGTCTTTCAAGAGCGTCGCAACCGTCAGCTCTTTGTTTCTCAGGTGCATCGGGCTGCCGGCGGGGATCCAGTCGTAGATGCCGCAGCGGTAGGGCGTTCGGCCGGTGAGCATCCCCGCCCGCGATGGCGAGCAGACCGGAGCCGCCGCATAGCAATCGGTCAACTTCATCCCCTCGGCGGCGAGCTTGTCCAGATTCGGCGTCTTGATATGCGGGTGTCCATAACAGCTCAAATCCCCATAGCCCAGGTCGTCGCACAACACGATCACAATGTTGGGCCTGCTCCCGGATGCCTTTCGCGCGATTTGAATCGGGCTTGTCGCACATCCAGGCAGAGCCAGTGATGCAGCGCCCAAGCCCACGAATTTCAGAAATTCACGTCGCTTCATCTGGTCCATTATTGTTCCTCGATAAAGAAAAAACCTTACTTTTTCACCTGCAAACTGTTATAGTACGCCGAATTAAGGTTTTATGCAAATGGGCGAAAATTCACCGGTAACTACCTGCACGCTGGGTCCAATTTATCGGTGGTAAGCAGTTGAAAGAGTCTTTGATGAGTAAGTTTCTGGAGCAAATCGGCAGTCCCGCCGATCTCAAAAGGCTTTCGGTCCCCGAACTGAAGGCCCTGGCGGAGGAGATACGCCAATTCATCCTTGATACGGTGAGCAAGACCGGCGGGCACCTGGCCAGCAATCTGGGTGTGGTGGAATTGACGCTGGCGCTGCATTGCGTATTCGATTTCACGAAGGATAAGCTCTTGTGGGACGTCGGGCACCAATGCTACACGCACAAAATCGTGACGGGGCGCCGGGATAAGTTCGGACTGCTTCGTCATCTTGGCGGAATCAGCGGCTTTCCCAATCCGGCTGAAAGCGAGCATGACCAGTTTGCCGTCGGGCACGCGGGAACCTCGATTGCAACGGCCATTGGAATGGCGCTCGGCGAACAGTTGAAAACCGAAGACCAGAAGCGCCGTGCGCCGCAAGCCGAGCAGGACGACAATAAGATCGTTGCAGTGATCGGCGACGCCAGCATTGTCAACGGGCCGTCCTTCGAGGCCCTTAACAATCTCGGACTGGTCAAGAGGCAGCTTCTGATCGTGCTCAACGATAACTCAATGGCGATTGATGCCACGGTTGGGGCGATGGCGAAGTACTTCTCCAAGGTGCGACTGAGCCATACGTATGAGGGCCTGCGAAAAACAACAAGGAACATCCTGGAGCACATGCCGGTTATTGGTAAGAGCGTTGAAGAAACGATCGAGAGGATCAAGAAAGGCATCCGAATGGCCCTGCCGGCCAGCCAGATGTTCGAGAGCCTGAATATTCCCTATTTCGGACCCGTCGATGGCCACGACATTGGCTCGCTGGTGCAGTTGTTCGAGGCTTTGGGCGAGCTGAACCACCCGGCGATTCTGCACGTTTACACCCAGAAGGGCAAAGGTTTTCGCCCCGCGGACCAGGGCCCGGCGCAGTTTCATTCGACCGGCCCGTTCAAAATCAACGGAGAAACCGTCGAGACCAAATCGGCGCCGAGCCGGCCCAGTTTTACCGGCGCATTCGGCAAGCACCTCGCCGAGCTGGCCCAGAAGGACGAAAGAATCGTCGCGATAACCTCGGCAATGTGCGACGGCACGGGTCTGGGCGATTTCCGCGAGAAGTTCGCCGGCCGTTTCTACGACGTCGGGATTGCCGAGAGCGCCGCCGTCGATATCGCGGCCGGCCTGGCCAAAGACGGCCTCAAGCCCGTAGTCTGCATCTATTCGACCTTCCTGCAGCGCAGCTTCGACCAGATCTTTCAGGAGGTGGCGTTGCAGAATCTCCCAGTCGTCTTCTGTATCGACAGGGCCGGGTTCGTTGGCACAGATGGGCCGACCCATCATGGATTGATGGATGTAGGTTTTCTGCGGATGATGCCGAACATGGTATTGACGGCCCCGGCCAACGACGTTGAAATGAAACTGGCCCTGGAATTCGCGTTGAATGAGAATATGCCGGTTGTGATACGGTATCCGAAAGACATCGTTCCGGGACAGGAGTTTGTCGGGACCGCCTGCGCCCAGCCCTTCAAATTGGGCAAGAGCGTGACCGTCAAGAAGGCAAGAGGCCCCGCGGCTGCAATCATCAGCTATGGCAGCATCCTTACGGAGGCGTTGAAGGCAGCCGAGCTGCTGGCCGAGGAGCGGATCGCCGTGGATGTGATCAACGGCCGCTTTGCTGCTCCCCTTGACGGAAAGATTATCTCTATGGCAAAGCGGGGCAAAGCAATCGTCACGGTCGAGGACCACGGCGTCGCGTGCGGTTTTGGCTCGGCCGTACTGGAGTCGGTTGCCGCCGAAGGCTGTTCGGCCAAGGCCATACGGGTGCTCGGCGCACCACGGCGATTTATCGGACATAACCTGCGGGACGCTCAACTTGCCGAAGCCGGCGTAGATGCCGACAAAATAGCAGAGACCGTCAGGGAGATGTTGAAAGTGTAGGTTGCCATGCGAGAGAAGAAATCCCGCCCTAAACTGGTGGTTTTCGGCGATCCTCAGAAACAGGGAGTCAGAGAGGCTATCGAGGAATTCGTCGGTTTCGCCAAGGACAAAGCTGAGATATTGGCCGTCTATGGGATCGAAGACCTGATAAACGCCGCCGAGAAACGGTGCGTCCCGGGGCCTTCGAGGAGCAAGGCAGATTCCAGCACTGTCACCGAGGATACCGCCAGGGCCGAGACCCTGGGAAGATGCGATTATGCCATTGTCTTCGGAGGAGACGGCAGCATTATCAGCACGGCCAGGAGCGTAAGCGAGGCGTCTGTGCCGGTGATCGGTGTGAATGTTGGCAAACTCGGTTTCCTGGCCGAGTTCAGCGTCCGCGAGCTCAAGGATTTCTTCCCCGTCTTGACCAAGGGCACGATCCCAATAGACAGGCGCATGATGCTCAATTGCAGAGTTTTCAGTGCTGGCAAGGGCGATGACCGAGTTGAGAGATTTTGCTCGGCGGCCATCAACGACGTTTTCATCACAGCCGGGCCGCCTTTCAGAACGGTCGAGTTGAAGATACTCGTGGATAACCAGCCACTGGCTGGCTGTGTCAGTGATGGATTGATCATCGCCACGCCCACCGGCTCAACGGCCTATAATCTCTCCGCGGGTGGGCCTATCGTCTCGCCCAAGATGGCGGCAATGGTTATTACGCCGATATGCCCTCACTCGCTGAGCTTCAGGCCGATTGTGATAGACGCCGGCAGCACGGTCGAAGTCCTCGGCGTCAGGGTCAACGAGGGAACGACGGTTTCCATCGACGGCCAGGTTTCGCTGAGGCTATCCATCAATGATGTGGTCAGAGTCAAAAGGCAAAACAGCGACTTTCTGATTGTGAATAATCCGCTTAGGAGTCAGTGGGACACTTTAGCGACTAAACTTCGTTGGGCCGAAAAGCCGAAGTATAAGGAATACCCGGATGTTTAGGTAAATTGGGTAAGCGATAGTCAGCTAAATTAGCCAATTTTGTGGTATTGGGTATTATGAAGGCTTGGCTGTTCAGGCTCACAGCGGTGTTGCTCGCAGCTCTCTGCCCGCCGGCAGATGGGTCGATGGAGAACCTTGGGATAAGAAATCCAATCGGCTCAGGCTCGAGCACGGTGCCCCAAAGCAGCATCATCAGCGGTCTGGTGAGTACTCCTGATCCGTTCGACGCCGGCGGCAATCTGTTGATGACGGGCAATGTGCGTCGCGGCATGCACTTCCGCGGCAACGTGCCGTACCAGTCGCCGACGAGTTTCAGTTCGCCGCTTGGTTCATCAGCGTTGAGCTCCTTCCTGAGAGATACGGCCGGGCCGGAAGATATGGGTACGCGGCCTGCCGGATATGGCGTCCAGCCGTACTACTCTGCGACCGAAACGGTTACGACGACCAGGCCGGGCCGGTCCGAAGTCGTCTCCCCGGCGAGTGCAATGATGAGCACTCGAATACAGCAGGATGCGCGCTCCACAGGGGCCGGCGTGTTTGGACTGGATGCTTCGCCTGCCGAACCGATGTCATTCACCCGAGGCACCCCCGCCGCGGATTTGGACGTGCAGGGACCCCAGCCACAATACCATTTGTTCCAGGAGTCTCGCCTGGAGCCGGAAGGCGGGTTTCCGCGGGACGTGTCACTGAGTCCGGGTGATGCCGGACAATTAACTTCGAGCCAAACAAGTGTCCGCCGGGAAGGTGAAACCTCGGCGATTGAAGGACTTCTCAATCGAAACGTGCAAGCCGAAAGCGGGACGCAACTTTCGTCAGTGGGCTTGGGTCCGGAGCGGCGCGAACGCTTGTCGGCGGCAGAAGGCCCGCTTCAGTACTCGAATCAAGGGGCGAACGTCGAGAATCTCGGAACGAAACTTCAAACGCAGATGCCGGCCTCGCCGATCACCGATGGGAAACAACCTGCTGCTACCGGCTCTGGGGTTTCCAGCTCTACTCAGTTTTCACCTTCGACAGTTCCCACATTGCAGGACAGCTCCAGTCTGCCGAAGGGCACCGATTGGCCGGGCATGATAGAAGAGCTCAAGACAGGTAGTAACAAGCCGCTGTCCGCAGGCTATGGCGACTTAGGGAAAAGTGAAATACCGAGCGCGCAGCCGGGTTCCGGCTATACTTCGGCCGCCGAGGGAAGCTCGCCTTCACAGGATTCGCTTGACCGGGGCCAGCGAGATGCTCTTGAGCGTCTCAGGCAGCAGCTCGACGTTCTGACAAGATCGGTGGAGAACCGTCTCCAGGGCGCGTCCGGTGGCGGGGGCCTGACCGGAGGCGCGGGAGCGGCCGCAAAGCGGGAAAATACCCGCTTGGGCTCGCAGCCGTATGGGCCTGGCACCCTCGGCGCGGCGGGCTCGGGCGGGGCGTTGAGTCTCTACGATCCTCAGAGGGTCCCCCACGGCTTTGGGGACAATGACCTGGGCCGGGCCGGCGGGATCGAGCCAGATAGCGGTCTGGAATCTTCCAGGCCGGCGGGCGGCACAGATTCTCAGGGCAAGAGGTCTGCTTTAGATGAGCTGGGGCACATGTCGCGGGCCGAGATTGCCACCGAAGCCAGGCGGGTCATGGGGCCGCACGCGAGTCCCGAATCTCTTTCGGACGCGAAGTTCAACGAGCACATTAGGGCCGCCGAGGAGCATCTGCGAGCGGGCCGGTACTATCATGCTGCGGATTCTTTCTCGCTGGCGGCCGTCTATAAGCCGGACCATCCCGCAGTCCTGGCGGGCAAGAGCCATGCGTTGTTCGCCGCAGGTGAATACATGAGCAGCGCTCTGTTCCTCTCGAGGGCATTGGCGGCTTTCCCTGAATACGTGCGGGTGGATGTTGACCTTACAGCCCTCCTGGGCGGCCAGGACAGAATTGCCCGCCGGCTTGCGGACATCGAGCAATGGTACGCACGAAGCGGCGCGGGCCAATTGCAGTTCCTGCTGAGCTATGTGTACTATCGTATGGGCAGGCTCACCGAAGCCAAACGGGCCGTTGAAGTGGCTTACCAGAAGATGCCGCAGTCCCCGGCTGTGCAAACAATGAAAATGGCAATCGACGGGGCAGCGAGGTAAAGGGTTTCTGGCCGGCCGATGCGAGAGTCAGCGTAAGATGCTCTCTTCGAGCTGGGTCAGGACCGTTTTGGCTTTCGAGATTCTGTTGCCGGCGTCGCTTAGCCAGCGAACCTCCACGTCTCGATGTATCATATCGTCGATCTTCTTGCAGGCTAACAAGACGGTGGCGTGATTCTTGTTGCCCATCACCCGGCCTATCTCCGAGGATGACATCTTCGTGTGCTTTCGGGTCAGATACATGCCAAAGTGCCGGGCCAGCGCGACGGTTCTGTCTTTCTTCGACGAGCGCATCGTCGCTGGCGTGATGCCGAAATAACTCGCCACGGATGATTCGATGTCCGAGACGTGCATAATAGGGTCGCACCGCTCCATGTGCTCGGCCAGGACCGCCTTGGCCATGGAGGGCGTGATTTTTTCATTTTTCAGCGATGAGTAAGCGATCAGCTTCAACAGAGCGCCTTCCAGCTCCCGCACGCTCGTGCGAATATTCTCGGCGATGTATTCGATGACGCTTTCGGGAATCGGCGCGGTCAGCGTCTTGATATTCTGGACGTACTGCCTGCAGATCCTGCACCGTGTCTGGAAATCGGGCGTGTCGATCTTGACCACCATTCCCGATACGAAGCGGCTCACAAGTTTCTCAGACAGTTGCCCTATCATTTTCGGATGCGCGTCGGAGGCCAGGACAACCTGCTTGCCGGCCAGGTCGATCGTGCTGAACGTGTGCAGGAACTCTTCCTGAATCGAGGGCTTACTGGCCAGGAAGTGAATATCGTCAATGACCAGCAGGTCCGTCTGCCGCATCCGCCGTCTGAAGGTCTCAAGCTTCTTCGTCTTGAGGGCCAGCACAAACTGATTGGCGAAATCCTCCGCCGACAGATAAAGCCAGTTTGTCACGGGCCGCTTCTCGATCATGGCATTGCAAATCCCCTGGAGCAGGTGCGTTTTGCCGACGCCGTAACCTCCGTGGACGAACAGCGGATTGAAGGGGCTCTGCTGTTCGTTGATAACAACTTTGGCAGCGTTGTAAGCCAGCTCATTGGATGAGCCGACGACAAACGTATCCAGGCTGAACTTGAGCTTTTCACGCCCGTCCGCGGACGGTTTCGTCCTCCCCCGGTCCGGAGGCGGTTGCGGTGTATGCCGGGCCTGCGCAGCGGTCTTGCCGCCGCTTCGAGAATCCAGCGGGGTCCGCCCCTGATGGCCCGAAAGCTCGGGATTCACCGTGAATGTCACCATCGCGTCCGAACCGGTGACGGACTGAACCGCCTGCCTGATTTCTTTCGAGAAGTGATTTTCAATCCAGCCTGCAATAAAGGAGTTCGGTACGCTGACTTTCAGGTACCCGTCGCAAAGCGCCAGCGTGGTCGAATTCTTGAACCAGATTCGAAATTTCTGCTGGCCTATTTTCTCGGCGAGCGCCTCGTTAATGGCATCGGTCTGGGCATCAGTTGCACCGAGACTACCATCCGTGATTGTGCTCTGCATCGATACACTCCCTTTTTAGCCACCCGATCCCGACGCCGATAACCGGCGGGCATCGACCTTCAAACCATGCAAATCATGCGGTTTTCAGTACTGTAAATCAAGATGTTTTGCACGATTTCTTTTCCACTTGCTGGAGGTGGCTGTCGCTATTGGCTTTGCGCACGAAAAAAAAATGTTGTTCACAGGTTTTGCACAATGTAAGTGCAGTTTGTGGAAAAGATGTGAATTGCGTTTGCGATTTCGTTGTCAAACGGCGGCCCGGCTGTAGAGGATCACACTGTTTCTGGGCCTTTCTCATGCGGCCCAAACAGCATTGATATTGCCCTCGATACAGGACGGACTCGCGTCATCGGCGGTCGGTAGCAGCGTATGTGTTTTAACTGGGTTCTATTATTCGCACCCATCCCCAAAGCCTGCGGTTTTGAGGATGCCACCCGTTTTCCAGCGACCCTATTGGGTGGCAGCCTCATCCCGATTGTCGTTATCGGGATGGGGATGGCTCTTCCCATTCGTCGCAGCAGCCAACCGAGCGGTGATTCGCTAATCCTCTTGTTCCTCGGTGTTCCGCGCGGCGGGGACATCCGTCTTTGCATATCTGGGCATCGCGATGGTCCCGGTTCTGGCGACGTTCTTGATGCCGTAAGGCTTGCACACGTTAATGAACGCCTCGATCTTCTCTTCAGGCCCGCTGACTTCGACCATGACGAACTTCAGGCCGATGTCCACGACTTTGCCTTTGAACATCTCGATCAGTGAGAGAATCTCCGGCCGTTTCTCCGGCGGCGCGGAAATCGCGATGAGCATCAGGTCGCGTGCGACCACCGGCTGGCCAACGAAATCCTGGACCTTGACGACGGGGATAATCCTGTCTAATTGCTTTCGGACCTGTTCGACGACCCTGTCATCGCCGACAACGACAATCGTCATCCGGCTCAAGTCCGGGTCTTCGGTTCGGCCGACAACCAGCGAGTCGATATTGAACGCGCGGGCGGCAAACATCCCCGCGACGTGAGCGAGCACTCCGGGCCTGTTCTCAACCAATGCGCTTATGATATGTTTCATCTTGATATCCTTCGGTCTATGCCATGCTTTCCAGTATGTCCAGTCCGTCCATCTCGTTGATGCTCTTGCCGGCCGGTACCATGGGCCAGACGTTCTCTTCGCGTTCGACCTTGAAATCAACGACGCAGGGTCGTTTTTCTTTGAGCATTTGTTCGATAGCCCTGGGCACGTCGGCTTTCTTATCGACGGTCATTCCGACTGCGCCGAGGGCCTTCGCGACGGCTTCGTACTCCGGGTTCTTCAGATAGCTTTTGGAATATCGCTTGCCGTAAAACAACTCCTGCCACTGCCTGACCATGCCCATATATCCATTATTCAGGATGCAGACGTTGATCGGTAGCTTGTGCTCGACCGCCGTAGCCAGTTCGGTCATCGTCATATTGAAGCTGTGGTCGCCGTCAATATCGATGACCGTGGCGCCGGGTTTGGCGATCTGGGCCCCGATGGCCGCAGGCAGACCGTAGCCCATCGTGCCGAGACCGCCGGAGGAGATAAACTGCCTGGGCCTGGTGAACTTATAGAACTGGGCGGCCCACATCTGATTCTGGCCCACCCCGGTGGTGACAATGGCCTCGTTGTTCGTCTGGCGGCACAGCTCCTCGATGACGTATTGAGGCTTGATCGCCGACGAATTCTGGTCGTACCGGAATGGGAATTTCTTCTTCCACTCGGCGATCTTGGCGAACCACGCTTTTCTTTCCTGGTATTCGACCTCCTGAATCAACTGGCTGAGAATGTATTTGGCATCCCCCACGACGGGAATGTCAACGCGAACGTTTTTCGATATGCTGGCTGGATCGATATCGATATGAATGATTTTCGCATTGGGAGCGAAAGTCGCGACCTTCCCCGTGACTCTATCGTCGAAACGTGCCCCTACGGCGATCAACAAATCGCACTCCTGGACCGCGTAGTTGGCGTAGGCCGATCCGTGCATCCCGAGCATATCGAGCGATTCAGGCTTTCTCTGGTCGTAGCTGCCCAATCCTAATAGCGTCATGGTGACCGGCAGATGGGCCTTTTCCGCCAGGGCTCTGAGCTCTTCGCCGGCGTTGGCAATGATGACGCCGCCGCCGACGTAGAGGACCGGCTGTTTGGATTTATTGATCGCCTTGGCCGCCATCGATACCTGTTTGGCGTGCCCTTTGGTCCGGATCTTATAGCCGGGCAGTCTCATCTCGACCGGGCCGTCTGCGGCGCACTTGTTGACCTCGACGTCAACCGGCAAATCGACCAGAACCGGACCGGGCCGGCCGGTCGAGGCTATATGGAATGCTTCGCAGATGGTGCGCGCCAGGTCTTTGACGTCTTTGACGATACAGTTGTATTTCGTTATCGGCCGGGTAATGCCGGTCGTATCGGCCTCCTGGAACGCGTCGTTGCCGATCAGCTCCGTGCGGACCTGGCCGGTCAGGGCGACCAAAGGTACCGAGTCCATCATCGCCGTGGCTATGCCCGTCACCAGGTTGCACGCTCCGGGACCGCTGGTGGCGATGACGACGCCGACCTTCCCGCTGGCGCGAGCGTAGGCGTCGGCCATGTGGCATCCGCCTTGCTCGTGGCGCGGAACGATGAAGTTTATCGGCGCATCATACAACCGGTCGAACAGAGGCAGCACAACCCCGCCGGTGTAGCCGAACATGGTGTCCACACCCAGTTCGATGAGTGTATCGACGATAATCTGGGCGCCTGCTTTGATGGTGGGTTGACCGGCTGAATGAGCCGACGCACTGGACTTGGCTTTCATTTGTTCTATTCCTTTCCTGATAAACATCACATGGGTCGCCCCCCCAGGGGGCAGGCACCCATAGTCATTCCGGCGGTCCCCGCTTCGCGAGAACCCTCAATCGTGGCCTTCCGGGCTGCCTTCGGTGAGGCAACCGCTTCCGCAACGAGAAACGGCCGAACCATCCGAAGATTCAATACCCAACCACAATCCCGTAACCATCCCATACAGGGACGTCTCAGGGTCGTATTTGTGTGTTTACACACAAATACGAAAATAATATACAACAACCACCCATCCTCCGTCAATTACTATTTTCGGCAAATTTCCGCTTGTTGAGCAGAAATTCCTCTTATCTTCCGGCGGCTCGGTTGCGCCGCGCTCACAAGCGGCTCGCACAAAGGGCAGCTTTGAACTGCCCTTCGTACAGGCCTTTGTAGGTGCCTGCATTATCCAGAAGCTCATGGTGCGTTCCCGATTCGATCACCGAGCCCGCGTCGAGAACGAAAATCTGGTCGGCGTGGATGATGGTCGAGAGCCTGTGTGCGATGACGAAAGTTGTTCTGCCTTTGGCCAAACGGGCCATCGCGTCCTGGATCAGGTATTCCGACTGCGAATCCAGCGATGAAGTTGCTTCGTCGAGGATGAGGATCGCAGGGTCCTTCAAGAAGGCCCTCGCGATGGTGATTCGTTGCTTTTGACCGCCGGACAGGAGGGCGCCGCGCTCTCCGACCTGCGTGTCAAATCCATTCGGCAGTGAGCTAATGAAGTCGTAGGCGTTGGCGGCCCTGGCGGCCCTTATCACGTCCTGTTCTCCCGCCGAGGGATTGCCGTAAAGGATGTTCTCGCGAATCGTCCCGCTGAACAGCACGGGGTCTTGCAGCACCATGGAGATGAAGCGCCGCAGCGATTTGATTTTGATGTCTCGGACGTCGTGTCCGTCGATCATCACGCGGCCCGCGCTGACGTCGTAGAATCGCGGCATCAAATTCACCAGCGTGGTCTTTCCCGACCCGCTCGGACCCACCAGCGCGACCTTTTGGCCGGCTCCGACTGAGAAGTGGACGTTCTTGAGAATCGGACAGCCGCGCTTGTACGAGAAGCTCACGCTGTCGAAAGTCACGTCGCCTCTGACCTTCGGCAGCTCGATGGCGCCGGGCCTGTCCACGATTTCCGGTTTCTCGTCCATAATTTCGTAGATGCGATCCAGTGCGGCCATCGAGTTGGAAAAGACGATGTTCAACTCTGAGAATCGCTGCAAAGGCAGGTACAAGGGACCCAAATACATTGTGATCGCGATCAGCTCGCCGACGGTGATGTCGCCGTTTATGACTCTGTAGCCGCCGTAACAAATAATGACCAGCGGAGCTAAGCCGACCAGCGCGCCGGCCAGCGCCTGGTGAAGGCTTTGAATGAGAATACGCCGCATGTTGGTCGAGAACAGTTCTTGCGATTCGGTTTGGAACCTCGTCTGTTCGTTGCCCTCCTGGGCGAAGGCCTGTATCACCATGCTGCCCGAGATTCGCTCCTGGGCGTTGCTGCTCATCACGGAAAGCTGGTCCTGGGCCTGGCGCGTCGTGCGTCTTATCCGGTCGCTGAATCTTCGAAATACCAGGATATATACCGGGAACGTCGAGAGCGCCACGAGGGTCATTGTCACGTCGATCTTGAAGAGGAAATAAAGCACAACGACGACAGCAATGGCGTCCATCCATACGTTGGTTAGCGCCGTTCCGATGATGTTCTGGGCCAGTTGAATGTCGCTGATCAGCCGGGTGATGATCTCGCCGGACTTGGTGCGATTGAAGAACGAAGCCGACATCCGCAGGATTCGGTAGTAAAGGTCGCACCGCAAATCGAATACGGCACGGTGGCCGGCCTTGTCGGCGTACAGATGCCGGATATAGACAAAGGGGGCGTATATGAACACGAATATGCCCATCATGCCGCCGGCGTAGAGCAGCAGATCGTGCAGTTTTCTCTCGGGCGAGAGAGCCGAATTCAGAAAGACGTTGTCGAGCAGGTGTTTGGTGACCTGGGGGACCAGCAAAGGAACGACGAACTTGACGATTCCGCCGAGGGTTGCGGCGACGAGATACTTCGTGTAAGGGCGGACATAGCCCAGGAAACGAACGAAATTCCAATACTTCGAGCTCATGCGTCAACATCCAGAACCGTGTCCAGCTCGCCCCGCGATACGCCGTCGAGGCTGGCCCGCCGGACACAAACGGCCCCGCCATGCCAAGGGCACAAAACCAGCATTATACTCTAATCGTCGGCCAATTTGCGATTTTCCCGTGAACAATCATCGGGCATACGCGGTAGCATTGCTTGTAAAGCCTTTGGTGCCCGAAAGTTATGTGTCGAAGGGGAACGTGAAGACTGCGATTTGCAGGGCACAAATGTTGAATTTATCTCGGAAACGGCGATAGCAATCCGTGAGCTTGTCTTATATAATGCCACGGTCGGAAAACTTTTTGGAGACTTCTTATGTGTGAAGGATGCGGCTGCAGCAACGACAGTGCTGAACAGAGCCTTGAAGAAAAGGTCAAAGATACCATCGAGAATCTTCGCGAGGCTCTTCAAAGCCACGGCGGCGACGTTGAACTGGTCGGTATAGACGAGGATAACACCGTCAGGGTGCGCCTTCAGGGCGCCTGCCAGGGCTGCCCCGGCGCGACGATGACGATGAAAATGGGCATCGAGCGAATCCTGCGACAAAAAGTCCCCCAGATCAAAGGAGTCGTCGCCGTGGACTAACGGAGCAGACGGCGTTCCAGGATCTCCTGCACGGCCCGCCGCCCATCAAGAACGCAATGAATGAGAACCTTTCTGCCCGCGACCTGATAGATGATCCTGTAAGGTTTGAAATGAACTTCCCGGAAGGCGTGTACGCCGACACGCTCAAGCTCAGGTGGGCTGTGGCCCCGAAGGGGTAGCTCGGCCAAGCTTCGGCAGGTCTCCAGGAGCTTTCGCAGGACATAATCGGCCCGGCTACGCCCGTCGGTTCGTAGGACATAACCGTAAATGTCGAAAATGTCCTCTTCACCCTCCGCGACCACGAGCACCTGATGCTTCATGACAAGTCCTTTGTCCGACGCGAGATGTCTGCAAATGCTTTCTTGAGGGGTTTGTGTTTGCCGGCCTCGGCGCTCCTTTGGCTTTGTGCCAACAGTTTGAGCATGGCGAGGCTCTCCTGTGTCTGCTCGTAGGTATCAATATCCTGGACGACCGCTTTTGCCTGGCCGTTCTGCGTGATCACCAAAGTCCCGCGCCGCGTGCTCAACTCGCCTATGATCTTGGCCGTGTGGGCCTTCAGATAGCTGATCGGCTTGATCCGTTCACTGAGCTTCATAGCCATAGCTCCTTTCTTAACTGATTATAGCCCAAGTCGGCGCCGGATTCAAGCCGTCCTCACGCGATAATCAGCAGTCTTGTGATCCTCCGCAGGACGCGGTACGCTGCTGCGTAAGCAGGAACAATCGCAAATCGAAAACCTGTGGTGAGCGAAGTCGAACCATCGTAAATCGCAAATCTACTTGGCTTCCCACCAGAGGCGGGGATAGTCCTTGCCTTCTAAAATCCACCATAAGTCCTCCGTGCCATTGGCCGCCTCGCCCACGAAGTCCCAGCCGGCATCGAGGAATGTGCTGGCCGTCTGCATCTCGGCGGTGGTCCTGCCTCTGCTCCCGCTCCAGGGTGTCTCGGCTTGGCCCGACGTCTGGGTGTCCCAGAAACAGGCGTTCACAGAATCACTCCAGTTGCCCCCCACCAGGCCGCCGATATTCAATCCAGTCCCGGTGACCGCGCTGGTGCTGTAGCAGTTAGTCACAGTACCCCTGTTGCCCCCCACCAACCCGCCGACAACCCAGTCACCCCTGACCTCGCCGGTACTGTAGCAGTTAGTCACAGTACCCCCGTTGCCCCCCACCAGCCCGCCGACACCTCTGTAGACCCAGTGCGATCCGCTGCCGCTGACTGTGCTGGCGCTGTAGCACTGGATCACGGTACCATTGTTTTCCCCCACGAGTCCGCCGACAGACGAATATTGTGCAGTACTACTGACCATACCGGTACTGTAACAGCGAATCAACGAACCCCGGTTTTCCCCCGCCAGCCCGCCGACATACCTTTCGCCGCTGACTGCACCCGTGCTGTAGCAGTCGATCACAGTACCTTCGTCGTTGACCCCCACCAGCCCGCCGACATACCTTTCGCCGCTGACTGCCCCGGTGCTGTAGCAGCGCGTCACATAACAGGTGGCCACCATCTGGCCGACCAAGCCGCCGATGTTGCCTGCTGAACCGGTGATGTTGACATCCACGACCCCCAAGTCTCTGACCTCAGCCCCAGACTCCAATAAACCAAAGAAGCCCACATGGTTGCCACCCGTGATCGTCAGATGCGAGATGGTATGACCGCCGCCGTCAAACGTGCCTGCAAACACAGGGATCACCGCCATGCCCCAGCGGATACTCGAGAGGTCAATCGGAGCGTTCAGGCGATAATGTGCGTACCGGCTGTAGTGGATCATCGTACCCAACTCCAGCGCATCGGATATCAGGTAGGGGTCATCAGGCGTACCCAGGCCCAGCAGTTGGGGCGGGATATATCCGCTGATGATGGCCAGGACCGGATAGCTGCCTCCTTCCGGCATCCGCCAAATCTCATGCAGGCCGTTTCCAGCCTCACCGACGAAATCCCACCCTGCGCCCAGATAAGTCTGTATATCCTGCATCTCCGCCGTGGTCTTACCTATCCCACCGTCACTGGTGGCTTGACCTGAGCTCTTCGTGTCCCAGAAGGAGGCAACCACCTCATTGGCGTCGCCAACGCCCACCAGCCCGCCGATGTTCTCGTTGCCGCTAACCGTCCCGGTGCTGTAGCTCGCGCCAATGCTGCCATAGTAGTTAAACCCCACGAGGCCGCCAACAGTTCCAAGTCCTGTGACCGCACCGGTGCTGTAGCACATAGCGATGCTCCCACTGTTGTCGCCCACGAGGCCGCCGACACTCCAATCGCCGCTGACTACATCGGTGCTGTAGCTTGCGGTAATGCCGCCCCTGTTGTCGCCCACGAGACCGCCAACAGAACCAAATCCTGTGACCACACCTGTGCTATAGCTCGCGCTGATGCTTCCGTAGTTCAGGCCCGCGAGGCCACCAGCACTTGAGCGGCTAACAACGATACCTGTGCTGTAGCAGTTGGTCACACCACCATTGTTCAACCCCACCAGCCCGCCAATACAATCGCCGGAACCGGTAATGTTGACATCCAATACCCCTAAGTCGCTGACCTCTGCACTGTATCCCAGTTCCCCAAACAGTCCCAAGTCACTCTCACCCTCGATCGTCAGATGCGAGATCGTCTGACCGTTGCCGTCAAACGTACCTGTGAAGTGTGGGATGACAGGCGTACTCCAGTGGATGCCCGAAAGGTCAATCGAATTAGCCAATCGATAGTGGGCAAAAGGGCTATAATGGATCACTGCGCCAAGGTCCACTGCGTTGGATATCAAGTATGGCCTATCAGGAGTGCCATGACCTTCAAGCTGAGGTGGGATGTACCCGTTGAGGATTGCCAGAACTGGATACCCACCTCCTTCCGGCATCCGCCAAATCTCATGCAGGCCGTTTCCAGCCTCACCGACGAAATCCCACCCTGCGCCCAGATAAGTCTGTATATCCTGCATCTCCGCCGTGGTCTTGCCTATCCCACCGTCACTGGTGGCTTGACCTGAGCTCTTCGTGTCCCAGAAGGAGGCAACCACCTCATTGGCGTCGCCAACGCCCACCAGCCCGCCGATGTGCGAATCACCACTAACCGCGCCGCTGCTGTAGCAGTGGGTCACAGTGCCAGAGTTGATCCCCACCAGCCCGCCGACATACCTTTCGCCGCTGACTGCCCCGGTGCTGTAGCAATGGGTCACTGTGCCGCCTTCGTTGTAGCCCACCAACCCGCCGATGCCGTAACCAGAGCCGGTTATGTTGACATCCACTATGCCAAGGTTCTTGACCTCGGCCCCAGGTTCCAGAAGTCCAAACAGACGTACTGTCAGATGCGAGATAGTATGCCCATTCCCTTCCAAGACGCCTGCGAAAGAGCTAATATTGAAGACCTTTCCGCCGGGGAGGTTGGGGTCCAGGTCGATGTCGGCGGTCAGGATGAAGTGCTTGTCGTAGTCTTCGGGCGCCTCGCCAAGGGCGATCAGATCGGCGGCCGTAGCGATCTGGTAGGGGTCGTTAGGCTCTCCCGTGCCGCCACTGTATTTGGCGTAGGCAGGGAGGCTGAAAAGAAAGGCTGCAATCAATAAAGAGCTTATCCGCAGAACCCGCAAGTTTCCCGCCGCACTCATGTTTCTATCCTCCGTCCCCCATGCCTCAGTCACAGACCAACGCCATGCACTGCACGCACCTCGCCCGGAAGGGTACGAATGCAGAAAGCCCAGCGTGGTTCTTTACAGAAGTGTATGGTATATGCCGAAGGTTGTCAAGTAAAAAGAGCGTTCATCGCTATCATAATGACAAAGACACGGATTCACACCGATGCCGTCCTGAGCGAAGTCGAAGGATTAACACGGTTTTTAAGTCATTTCTCTGTGGCCTCTGTGCCCTCGGTGGCTAAGAACAAGAACTCTTACTCTGTGGCTTCAAGCACTCGAGAATTCTCTCGGCGGTGGGGTGTTCGATGATGCCTTTTTCGGTGATGATGGCGGCGATGTCACGTGCGTCCGTCACGTCGAAGGCGGGATTATAGGCGGCCACGCCGGCGGGGGCGATTTGTGTGCCGTGCAGCGTAGTCACTTCCTCGGCGGCCCTTTGCTCGATAGGGATTTCGGCGCCGCTTTTTATGCTTAAATCGAACGTGCTCGACGGTGCCGCGATGTAAAACGGCACGCCATGCTCGCGGACCAGGATGCTCAGGCTGTACGTGCCGATCTTGTTAGCGGCGTCGCCGTTAGCCGCGATGCGATCGGCTCCTGTGATGACGGCGTCGATCTTGCCCTGCTTCATCAGCCAGCCGGCCACGTTGTCGCAGATAAGCGTCACGTCGATCCCCGCTTGCTGCAGCTCCCAGGCAGTCAGGCGCGCCCCTTGCAGCAGGGGCCTGGTCTCATCGGCATAGACTTTGAACTTTCTTCCCTTCTTGTGCGCCTCGAACATCACCGACAGGGCCGTTCCCTGTCCTGCCGTCGCGAGCGCCCCGGCGTTGCAATGCGTCAAGACGCCGGCGCCTTCTTTGATGAACCGCTCTCCGTGCAGACCGATCCGCCTGCACATATCAACGTCTTCGACGTAAATCGCGTTGGCCTCGGCCAGGACTGCTTCTCGAAGGCTGTGCAATGTTGTATTGTGCTGTGCGTTAGCCCGCTTGCAGACGCGATCCAGGGCCCAGCACAGATTCACGGCGGTGGGGCGGGATGAGGCAAGGTATTTGCTCGCCCCGGCTAACGCATCGAGAGCTTTTTCTATGCTATCCTTTTTGGTCAGCTTCTGAAGGGCCAGGACAAGCCCGTAGGCTCCCGCGACGCCGATAGCGGGGGCGCCGCGAACGGCAAGTGTCTTGATTGCCTCAAAGAGGGTCTGGATGTCCCGGCATTGCAGCGTAACAAATTCCGCCGGCAGCCGGCGTTGATCCACAAGCTCGAGGCAGCCGTCTGTGCTCCCAATCCACTTAACCGCCTGAACAATCATAAATTGCCTCTTTGAGACTCCGGGCTGATTCAACCTACGCAGAATAGGCCCGCTCGGCCTATCGGTCAACTCTTGCGCTAGCCCCGCCCATGACTTTTTGCACTTCGCTGAGGCTGGCCGTGGTGGTGTCACCCGGCGTCGTCATGGCCAGCGCGCCGTGGGCGGCGCCGTAGTTTACCGCTTCTTCGGGCGTTTTTCCCTCCATCAGTGCGTAGATCAGGCCCGATGCGAAACTGTCTCCGCCGCCGACCCGGTCATAGATTTCGAGGTCGGGCCGGAGCGTGGCTTCGTAGAACTCACCGCCGGCGTACGTAATCGCCCCCCAGTCGTTGATCAAGGCGGTCTTGGCGTTTCGCAGGGTGGTGGCGACGGCCTTGAGGTTCGGGAACTCTTTGACCACCGCCGCAATCATCTTTTTGAAATTCGCGGGGTCGAGCTTGGAATAGCCTTTGTCGAGCCCCTTGACCTCGAATCCGAGCGCGGCGGTAAAGTCCTCCTCGTTGCCCAACATCACGTCCACGTAGGGGGCGATAGCGCGATTGACCTGCATGGCCTTCTTCTGTCCGCCGACATCCTGCCAGAGCGACTTGCGGTAGTTCAGGTCGTAGGAGACGATGGTGCCGTGTTGCTTCGCGGCGGCCACCGCTTCTAAGATCACGTCGGGCGTCGTTTGCGAGAGGGCCGCAAAAATTCCGCCGGTATGCAGCCAGCAGCTTCCGTCCTTACCGAAGATTCTTTCCCAGTCGATATCCCCCTTTTTCAACTGCGAAGCGGCGCTGCTGGCCCTGTCCGAACAGCCGACGGCCGCGCGTACGCCGAAGCCTCGCTCCGTGAAATTCAGGCCGACTCGGACCTTCCTGCCGATCCCGTCATAAGGCACCCATTTGACGTATTCCATGCTGACGCCGCCCTGGTAGATCAGGTCCTCCAGCAGGCGTCCAACGGGATTATCCGCAATCGCGGTCACGACGGCGGCTCGTTTGCCGAAGCAGCGCTTCAAGCCTCTTGCGACGTTGTACTCTCCGCCGCCTTCCCAGGCGCGAAAATGCCGGGTCGTGTGAATTCTCTCATCGCCTGGGTCCAGGCGAATCATGATTTCCCCCAACGAAACAATATCGTACTTGCATTGCGACGCGGGCTTAAGCTCTATCACTACCATGGATATTCTCCTTATCGCGCTATGTTAGCTGTAGATTTTCCCTTCTCGATAATCCTGCCAGGCCGGCTCGAAGGCTTTGCGGTCTTTGGGCGTGGGTCTTGGTTTGACGGTTGTGCTGCGGAACAAATCGGGCGCGCTTTCGTCGTACTCGATTTGCAGGATGGAGCTTCGCAGCGACTGATTCTCAGGCTTGAATTTCAGAGGCTTGCCGGTCGCCTGGTCGATCACGTCGGGGTGGACTTCAACGCCGTCCTCGGCCAGGACAAGGTGCGAGCCGCGCGAGCCGCTGCCCTGGGCGAGCAATTCGACCACGGCCTTGAGATACGCAACGCTCGTCAAACTCAGGTGTTCGGCCTGAATGGCTTCAAGGAGAGTTTCACTGTCTTTGGCACGGAAGCCTTTTTGTTGAATCGTCTTGTAGATCGCGACAGCTTCATTCAAGGCTTTTCGTGCATCGTTCAATTCCCTGATATGTCCACCCGATGCGGTCATCCGGCTGCGGATCTCTTCCAAGACCCGCTTAGGCACCGGGCCGGATGAGCTCTTATGTTGTTCCAGCCGGTTGACAATGTCGCCGAGCTGCCCGTCGATCTCGGTCTGCACGTTCGAGTAGTCGGGCATCTCGCTCCCGTAGGCATTGACAATATATTCCGCTGCTCGCAAACCGCCCGCCTGGCCTGCGTTTAGGGCCGAGCCGCCGGGCCGTTTAACGCCGTGCGTGCCGGCCATCTCACCGATGACAAACGTCTGAGGTATGGTGGACTGCCACCATTTATCCACGGCGAATCCGCCGTTGTTGTGCTGGGCGCACACCGCGATCTCAAGCGGTTCACGGTACAAATCGATGCCGTTTTCTTTGTAGATTTCGATTGCGGGCGGATTCATGTGGGCCAGCCGCTCGATAGGCGTTTTTTGCAAAGCCCCGGCTTTTTGCAGGTACCCCCTGGCTTCCGGTTCGAGGGCCTCAATGTCGAATTTGTCCATCGAATCGCCGCCGATGGGATTGTGCAGAAAGTCCATGAAGACCCGCCTGCCCTTTTGCGTCTCGTTGAAGACCAGCACGTCAACGAGCGATGATTGCAGTTTCTCGATCCGCTGTGGGTCGAAGGGCCACTGATAGCCTTTGAGAAAGATATCGGTGGCCATCTTGCTCATCGTCGGGAAAAAGCCGGTCAGGAATTCTCTTTCGTCTTTGCCGCTGGCGTCGGTGCTGAACAGGCGCGGGACCGCCTGCATGTACGTGCCCGAGACGTTCCAGCGAAACTTCGTGCTGGCCAGGCCGAATTGCGATTCGGTCAGGTTTGCCCCGATCAGACCCGCCTTGAAGGCAAGCCCATGAATGCCAACCTGGCCCCTGGGATAGACGCTGGTTTTATAAAGCTCACCCGGCCCGCCGGCGGCCAGAACGATATTGGCAGCCAGAAACACATTCACGGCTAAGCTGCTCTTGTCCATGCTGTTCTTATCGACGGTGACAACGCCTGCGATTCGCTTTGCCTTGCCCGAGCCGACGGTCAGCAGATGCACAGCTTCCTGTCCATCGTGAATCTTGACGCCGTACCGCGCAAGCTGCTTTTGCAAACACTCGCTCATGAATCGGCTCGTCTTGGGTCCCGCGGAGGTGGCCCGCTCGAAGGGGTCATGGTCTGTCTTGTAGCCGATGAAGGTGCCCATTGAATCCGTCGGGAAGGGGACCCCCGTCTGGACCAGATGATAGAATTCTCGCAGTGAGCCGATGGCTTCGGCCAGGGACAAGTCGCCGTGGCAGCAGCCGGCGGCGGTGAGGCTCTTTGCGAATTCCTCGGCGCTGTCGGCGACGTCGGGACTGGTGCCTATCTTGTAGTACGTTTGCTTGTCGGAGCCGCTCATCCTCGACGCGCCCAGTCCCAGCCCGCCGGTCACCACAGCGATTCTCTCGGCCGGCTTTGCGATGCCTTTGCGTTCCATGAGCTCGCACAGGTGGACCGCGCAATTCATGCCCGCCGCCCCCGAGCCGACGACGACAGTGTTATAAGAATGGAAGGTCACCGCCTGGTTCGCTATTTGTCTTGTTTGCATGATACTCTGTCTCCCATTGGACAAATGGTGTTCTAATCATTGCGCCTGTTCGTTCGATCTGTTTTCCAGCAGCTTGGGTTCGGCAAAATCTCCCGTCATTTCCCGCGGCAGGACGCGGACGTTTCCCTTTTTGTCGCAGAAGTAGAGAGACGATTGCGAGGGCTCTCTGCCGTGCCCGTCGGCCCAGAAGGCGTAGAAATCGGGATGAGCGTTGATCGGCCGCCGGGCGAACGTATGATTGTAGGGACTCTTCGCGGTGAGCTGCCTGACCATTTTCCAGGTCTGCCCTGAATTCTTGCTGATCCACATCGCCATCTCGCCGCCGGGGTTGTAGGGCTGGGGGCCCGTCTGCGTCGGGCCGATGACGCGCCACGTCCCATCTTCCTCGATATAGAGCGACCCCATATCGTAGTTGTTATCCGAGGTGAACGCCGGCCATATCTGCCATGCGGCTCCCGTCCAGCGGGCGGTAGTCCAAGTTCGAGGATCGTTCTTCGGGCCGGCCTCGTAGCCTTTGCTCGTCAGAAACAGAATCACCGGTCTTTGGTCCTTATCAAACACAATGTCCATCAGATAGACCTTGAGATCCTCCGCCTGGTAGTCGTGCACGAGTGCGGGATTCTCAATTTGGGTCAAGGGCAGCGTCAGTTCGCGACCATCGGCGCTCTTCCAGGTTTTGCCCAGGTCGCCGGTTTCCATATAGTACAGGTTCGTGCGCCAATTCAGCCCCTTACCCTTCGGATGGAAATTGAACGCTGCTCCCGCCTTGTCTGTCGCAGCGGCGCTGATTTGATAGTGGCCCTCGTCGATGGCGGCCAGCCGCTGCCACTGCGACCACCTCACGCCATCCGTGCTGGTCGTAAAGCAACTCGTGCGGGCGGCGGGCCAGTTGTAGCGGGTGAAGAAACACACGAATCCCGTATTCTTTAGATGCCACGCCTGCATGTACGAAAAATTGGTCATCGGAACTTGCCGGGTATCCTCGATCTTCGTGGCGTTGACCAGCTCGAATTCGTTCACGTCGTAGGGCCTCGCACTCCTGTGAATGTAGGAGGGTCTGGACGTGCCATGCGAGGTGGAGAATATCCAGATGTGGCCTTTGTCATCGACGGAGATGACGGGATTGTCGTGGGCGTCGTCGGTTTTCTTGTCGAGCAGAATGATCGGGCGGGGGACCATTCCCGTCTTGTGGTCGTAGTAAGAAACCAGATGGAGCAGCTTTCGATTGCTGTCGGTTGTCGCGCCGCCGTAGCAGAAAAAGGTTTTCCCGACCTGCTCGCAATAGACGGCGAACGGCTGATGATTGGCACAGTACGTTCCGAGCCCGCCGCTGTATTTGTAAACGTATTCATCGCCGGATGGCTGATTCATGTACCAAATGCCGCGGTAGCCCGTGTCTTTTGCATTGAGGGTGAGTGCGGGAGTTGACGCCTCGACATTCCCGCACAAGAACATTCCCGTCAGTGACAAAAGGATAGCAGGATAGCCTCTACTTGCCAACATAGATATCGGTCATTCTTTGTTGCTACCGGCCTGAAGTGACTAAAGTGCCTAAAGGGGAAAGTGCCTAAAGTTGGCGTGGGCTTCGCCTCACTTTAGTCACTTTAGTCACTTTAGCTCACTTTAGTATTGAAGTTCCTGCCGGTGGCCTTGCTTATCTGCTCGAGCGAAGCGGAAGCGAAATCGATATCGGGGTATTTCTCCGCTCGTACGCGGTCGATCAACTGTTTGGTCCTTGTCAGCTCTTTCGCCAATAGATCGTAGTCCTGCTCGCCGATGATTTTTTTCAAGGTCGCTTTCTCAATCATACTGAACGAGCCGCCCAGGACCAGAACGCCCGCATCAATGTAGTCAGGAATGTTGTCGGGGTTCGTTCCGCCGGTGGGCACTAGGCTGATGGTCTTGTGAATGGCCGGGTCGATGGCCTTGACGAAAGCCGATCCGCCGAGCTCCTTGGCGGGGAAGATCTTGCAGAGATTCGCTCCTTTTGAAAACTGGCTCACGATTTCGGTAGCGCTGCCGCACCCAGGTATCATGGGGATCCGCCCGGCGAATTGCTCGAAACCGGCGTCGCTGAAATTGATCGCCGAGACCAGATAACACGCGCCGGCCTCCACCACCTCGGCCAGAGAGGGCAGCGGGTCCCGCGGGTGCGCGTTGTTATAGACGGCGAGCATCTGCGGCGAATCAATCAGGCTTGCCGATCCCGCGGCAAAGTCGGGCAGCTCTTTGCGCAGCCTGGACAGCTTCTGCAGAGGCTGCTTGATCCGGCAGGTCACTTCCATGTTATTGACGCCCGCTTTGACGAGGGCCTCGGCGGTCTTGACCACGTCGAGCTTGTCCTCGTTAAAAACCAGAATGAAACCATCCCGCAACAGTGTTGTGATTGTATTTTTGAAATCCATTGTCATTTCCTCACAGTCTTCGCAGATGGAAACCGCCGTCAACGTTTATGACCTGGCCGGTTGAGAAATCGAGCCTGCCTTCGGCGATGGCCCCGACCGCTCTGGCGATATCTTCAGGCTGGCCCCATCGCTTGATCGGAGTCAGGCCCTCTGCGATCAGTTTGTCATATTTGTCCTTCACCACGCTGGTCATATCGGTGGCAATGATGCCGGGCCGGATCTCAAAGACCCCGATTCCGTACTCAGCGAGCCTGTCGGCGTACAGCACCGTCATCATGCTGACGCCCGCTTTGCTAACACAATACTCCCCCCGCGCGGGCGAGCTGGCGTAAGCCGAGACTGAGCTCGTATTGACAATCCGAAATGCACGCTGCGGATGCGTCTTTTTCTGCTCGATCATCCAGTTGGCCACAAGCTGAGTCAGGAAGTACGGCCCCTTGAGGTTGATTCCCATCACCCGGTCGAAACTCTGCTCGGTAGCCTCAAGAATGTCCATCCGCTTCGAAGGGGCGACGCCCGCGTTGTTCACCAACATGTCGCATCGGCCGAATCTGTCCCTGGTCAGGGCCACAAGGCTCTGCCGGTCGGCGGCGTTGCTGACATCGCCCCGCGGGATTTCGCACGCGGCCCCCAAGCCTTTGATTTCTTTTCGCGTCTGCACGGCTTTGGATTCGTCCGGCTTGCCTTCGGCGGTAAAATCGAAATGGTTAACCACCAGGTCGTAACCCAGCGACGCCAGCTCTCTTGCGATACCTTTTCCAATGCCGCGGCTTGCGCCGGTGACGATTGCTACAGGTCGTTCGGCCATCTTCAAAGTCCTCTCTTATGTCTGCGATTTCAGGAATTCGTTTATCTCGTTTGCCGCGGCCATTCCATCCGCGACGGCGGCCACGACCGTCGATGCTCCTCTGACCAGGTCGCCGCCGGCGAAGACCCCGGGCCTGGACGTTGCCAGCGACCCTTGCCTTGTTCGGATCAGGCCGCCCTTGAGCTCCACGCCCGGCAGGATCTTACCGATTTTCTCCGGCGCCCCCTGGCCTATCGCCTCGATAGCGATGTCCATCTCGATATGATAAGTGCTTGACTCGACCGGCTCGGGCCGGCGCCGCCCCGACGCATCGGGCTTGCCCAACCGCGTGGGGCAGACTCTGATCCCCGTCAGCTTCCCATCGCAAGAGCAAAAGCCGAGCGGCTGGGTCAATATCATAAAGTGCACGCCCGCATTCATGGCCCGGTCTCGCTCCGCACTCCAGGCGGGCATCTCCTCAAACGAACGGCGGTAGATGATGAAAACGTCCTTGGCGCCGAGCTGTTTTGCGGTAACTGCTGCGTCCATCGCAGTATTTCCGCCGCCGATGACCGCCACAAGTTTGCCTCTGACGTCCGGCTGCCGGGGCCCCTTGGCCTTCGAAAGAAAATCCAGCGCGCTCCAGAGACCATCAATGGTCTCGTCGCTGATGCTGACCGATTTAGGCAGACCCATGCCGACAAATACGGCGTCGAATTCCTCCTTGACGATGCTGTCCAGGTTGAACTCGGCGTCCAGCTCTCTGCCGGCCCGCAAGACCATCCGCTGTTTCGGCACGTCGGCGAAGATCGCGGCGATCTCGTTTTCGAGCGAGCCGCTCTGTCTGTCGGGCGGGATGACCGAAGCGATCATGCCGCCGAACCCGCTGCTTGCATCGAAAATTGTCACTGTGTGCCCCGCCTCAAGCAGTCCGGCGGCGCAGGACAAACCGGCGGGGCCGGCGCCGATGATGGCGACGTTCTTTCCCGTGGTCTTTTGCGGTATTCGCAGCTTCGACCAGCCGCGCTCGTTGGCCAGCTCGGCCAGATACCTCTGTATGGCGGCAATCGGCAAGGCCGCATCGCCGATGAAATGCTGCAGGCAGTGGCCCTCGCACTGCTGTTCGACCGGGCACAGCCAGGCACAAATCTCTGGAAATATGTTTGCTTCTCTGAGGGTTTCGTAAGCCGCTTTTTCGTCGCCTTCCAGGAAGAGGCTGACGAATTTGGGGATGTCCACGCCGGCGGGGCACGCCAACTGGCACGTCGGCTCCTGGCACTTGCGGCACGCCGAGGCGAGCCTAACCAGATTGTCCCTGTCGCTCAGCCGCCCCCGCTCGAAGATCGGTCCATAAACCTTGTTGTCCCGCACGACGCAGCCCGTCATGCCGCGGTCGCGCATGATCTGCGTGCAGGCGCTGCAACTGACGCAGACTTTCTCCGGATACATTCTGCCGGCGGTGACGATGTCTTTAGCAAAATCCGGATAGGCAAACGCCATGCGCCCGGCGCCGACCAGGGTGGTCAGGCCGCCGGCCTTGTTTGCGGCCGCCACGTTGGCAAACAACGTTCGCAGCCAGCTATAGCCCGTGCCGACGATTGCGATACGGGGGAATGCCTTTTGTATTTCGGCGCTGATATTGACCAGCCGGCTTACCCCGGCCAGCGGATGCTCCGGCTCTTCGTACCCGCCCACGATAGGCTCGTTGAAGGGTCTGCCTACGTGCGGGTTGTAGTACGGATTCGCCACGGTAACGTTGATCAAATTGACGCCGCGCTGCTGCAAAAGGGCGATGAGCTTCCTGGGCTCGGTCAGATCGGGCATGGTGTAGTCGTCTTTGTCAACGGCCCAGCCGAAGGGGTAAGGTATTGCGTCATACACGCCGAGCCGGGTTGCGGCCACCGCACTCTCGCCAAGCTCCCGGTGGATCTTATCAATGACCTCCAGCACGAATCGGGTCCGGTTCTCGAAGGAGCCGCCGTACTTGCCTTTTCTGTTGCGGCAGCCGAGCAGCTCGTTGATCAAATACCCATGACAGGACTTGATATCGACGGCGTCGAAACCAGCCTCAAAGGCGATCTTGGCCGCCTCGACGTAAGCGTCCTGGAGCTTGTCGAGATAGTCATCCGTCACAATGGGCCAGTCGTCCGGGATTTTGCTTTTGGCGTTCGGATTTGGCTTCTGTTGCGGGACCATCGTATCGCGATACGGGTCGCGCTGAGGGATGATGGGATGCGCCTCACGTTCGGGTTTGCTGTATCGCCCCGAGTGGGTCAACTGAAGCACGATGACGGGCTGGTGGCTCGGCCCCATGCTCTCGGAGGCCGCCTGACGCATCATCCTGACCATGGCGGCAAAACTCTCTTTGTTCTTTCGATGAATCCACAACTGTCGCGGATTCGCTCTTCCTTCGGGCACGACCGCAGTGGCCTCAGCCCAGATTAATCCGGCTCCGCCGGCGGCAAATCGCTCGTACCTGCGAAGTGTGAGCTTGCCCGGGCGCCCCTGCGAATCGCCGTCGCAGCCTTCCATAGGATGGACGGCCAGCGAATTGGGTATGACTAACTGCCCCGCGCGAACAGGCTCGGCCAGAATCGAAACGTCCTCCATCGCTTCGATCGAGACGTTTAGCTCTTTGCATAGTCGCTTCAAATCGTCAATACCGCGCAACCGAAATTTCCACATCCCGTCGTCCTGCCTCACTATTTACTGCGAATGAGCTTTTCTTTCAGGAATTTGGCCGTATAGCTTTTCTTGTCCTTAATAATCTCCTCGGGCGACCCTGCGACGACGACCCTGCCGCCGGCCTCGCCGCCTTCGGGGCCGAGGTCTATAATATAGTCTGCCATCTTGATTACATCAAGATTATGTTCGATCACGATCACGCTGTTGCCGCAGTCGGTCAGCCGCTGGAGCACGTTCAGCAGGTTGTGAATATCGGCGAAGTGCAGTCCGGTGGTGGGCTCGTCGAGCAGGTATAACGTGTGGCCGGTGGCGGCTTTGCCCAGCTCGGCCGACAGTTTCACGCGCTGCGCCTCGCCGCCGGAGAGCGTGGTCGAGGCCTGCCCCAACTGCATATAGCCCAATCCAACGTCGGTCAGCGTCTTGAGGATGCGGACGATTGTCGGAAAGTTCGCAAAAAAATCGAGGGCGTCGTCTATCCGCATATCGAGCACGTCGGCGATGTTCTTGCCTTTGTACGTTACGGCGAGGGTCTCGGGGTTGAATCGCGTGCCTTTGCAGCTCTGGCAGGTGACGTAAACGTCCGGCAAAAAGTGCATCTCAATCTTCTTTGTGCCCTGTCCCTTGCACGCTTCGCACCGGCCCCCCTTGACATTGAAGCTGTATCGCCCGGGCTTGTAGCCCCGAATCTTCGACTCGCGCGTCATGCTGAAGAGCTTTCGGATCAGATCGAAGGCGCCGGTATAGGTCGCCGGGTTGCTCCGCGGCGTTTTCCCGATGGGGGACTGGTCGATTTCGATGACCTTGTCGATATGTGAAATGCCGAGAATGCCTTTGTGCACGCCGGGTTTTTCACGCGACAGATAGAGCCGGCGTTTCAACGCCTTGAGCAGGATATCGGCGACCAGGGTGCTCTTGCCCGAGCCGGAGACGCCGGTGACGCACGTGAAGACGCCGATTGGAAATTTGACGTCGATGTTCTTGAGATTGTTTTGGGCCGCCCCTTTGACCTCGATGCACTTTCTCAGATTGTAGGGTCTTCTCTTGGCGGGCAGCGCGATGCTCTTTCTGCCGCTGAGGTATTCGCCCGTCAGCGAGCGTTCGCAGTCGATGATGTCCTGGAGTGTCCCCTGGGCGACGAGCTCGCCGCCGTGGGCGCCGGCGGCCGGGCCGATATCGATGATGTGGTCTGCGCTTCTGATGATATCCTCGTCGTGCTCGACAACGATGACGGTATTGCCCAACCGGCTGAGCCGCTGCAATATGCTCAACAGGCGGTCGTTGTCCCGCTTGTGCAGTCCGATGGTGGGTTCATCGAGCACGTAGCAGACCCCGACGAGCCCGCTGCCGACCTGTGTGGCCAGGCGGATTCGCTGTGCTTCGCCTCCGGCCAGGGTGCTGCTCGTTCGGTCGAGCGTCAGGTACCCGAGCCCGACGTCCATCATGAACTTGAGCCTTGCCATGATTTCTTTTAACACGGCGGCGGCAATCAGGGACTTCTCCTGGTCCAATGTCAAGTTGTTGAAGAACCGCTGCGCCTTGGCGATGCTCAGCGACGTCAACTGCTGGACGTTCTTGCCCCCGACGGTCACGGCCATCGCCTCGGGCCGAAGCCGGGCGCCGCCGCAACTGCGGCAGGGCTGCTGGGACAGATAGCTCGTCAGCCGGGTCTTGACGTATTCGCTGGTCGTGTTCTCCCATCGCCGGACAAGGTTGGGTATGACCCCTTCGAACGACATGCCGTATTGCCTCTCGTCGGCCGCCGTCGTCCCGTACATTAGAATTCTTCTATACTCCTCCGCGATCTCCCCGAAGGGAGTCGATTTGCTCAAGTCCATTCTCTTGCAGAACCGCTTGACCAGCCTGTTGTAGAAGATATTCATCCTCTTGCCGCCCTTGCGCCAGGCGTCGATCGCGCCGTTTTCGAGGGAAACGCTCTTGTCCGGCACAATCAGGTCGGGGTCAAATTCCAGGATCGTCCCAAGACCGTCGCAGCCTTTGCAGGCGCCGTAGGGGCTGTTGAAGCTGAACAATCTGGGCGACAGCTCTTCGAGGCTGGCCTGCGGATGCTCGGGGCAGGCGAATTTCTCGCTGTAGATTATTTCCTCCCACTGGCCGTCGCCGCTTTGTTTGTCCGCCTGCGGTTCCTGCAGCAGCACGAGGATTACTCCGTCGGCCAATTTCAGCGCCGTCTCAACGGAATCGGCCAGCCGGACGCGAACGCCGTCCTTGATGACCAGACGATCGACGACGGCTGCGATGTCATGCTTTTTGTTCTTATCGAGCGCCGGGACGCTGCGCACGTCGCAAATCTCCCTGTTCACCCGGACGCGGACAAAGCCCTCCCGCTGGATGCCGGCAAAGATGTCCTTGTGCTCGCCTTTCTTGCCGCGAACCAGCGGGGCGCAAATCTGGATTCTCGTGCCCTCGGGCCGGGAAAGAACCGACTCGACGATCAGCGACGAGTGCTGGCTCGTGATTTCCCTGCCGCAGACCCAGCAGTGCGGCTGGCCCACCCGGGCGAAAAGCACCCGGAAGTAATCGTAAATCTCCGTCGTGGTTGCGACCGTCGAGCGGGGGTTGCTGCTGGCGCTGCGCTGCTCGATGGCGATGGTCGGCGGCAGGCCCGTGATTTCGGAGACCGCCGGTTTCTGCATTTGTTCGAGAAACTGGCGGGCATAGGTGCTGAGCGATTCGACGTACTTGCGGCGCCCTTCGGCGTAAATCGTATCGAACGCGAGCGAGCTCTTGCCCGAACCGCTGATGCCAGTGATGACCACCAGCTTATCCCGCGGGATGCTCAGGCTGATATTCTTGAGATTGTGCTCGGCGGCGCCTGTAATCCGTATGGCTTTTTCTGTCCGTGCGGCCATCCTGCCTCTTACCGATAAACCCTACTCTGTTGCGAAAATTCGACAATAACACAAACGGGTAATTGTAGCACAACCCAGCCGGAAGGTAAAAGGTGTTTTTTGAGACTGTAGCAACGTAACAACGGAAAATCAGCCGATTTGATTGTCTTGTGACAGGAGAGGATGTACTATGGTGGTGTTAGAGTTCTGACAGCGAACAAGAGGTTTATATGAAGATACTTGGTTCTATTGCCGATAGTTGGCGTCAAATCGGCCAGTGCTGCCAGTAGTCTATGTCCTGCCAACAGGAGCGCAAGATGCCTGAGACTTGTCGATTCTATGGAATCATCATCGCGATGTTCTACGACGAGCACAATCCCCCTCATTTTCACGCCAGGTATGGCAGCCATAAGGTGGTTATTGATATCCGCTCGCTTAGCGTGCTTGAAGGCGGGTTCCCTGCTCGTGCTCTTGGAATGGTTATCGAATGGGCAAGTCAACACCAGGCGGAGTTGCTTGAAAATTTGGATCTTGCGCGGCAGGAACAAATCCCCAGGAAGATTCCACCCCTGAGCTGAAGGACTGACCATGTACCATGATGTTATTAGCGTCAAATGCCTGGATGATTTCCGGTTGGAACTCACCTTTGATGACGGCAAGTCGGGAGTTGTTGATTGCAAGCCGATCATCACCAAAGGAGGGGTTTTTGCCAGACTCCGGGATCCTAATGTGTTCAAAAGAGCGAAGGTGAACGAGGAGCTTGGTGTCGTCACCTGGGATGATGAGGTCGATATCGCGCCGGAGACCGCCTACAGTCTGGCCACAGGCGCTCCTTTTCCTGACTGGATGGATACGGATGAGCAGGCACGTGAGGAATCCTGCTGAGTCGCCTTTGTGAAAGCGTCGGGGAAGTCAAATGGACATAGACTATACCAAGGTCGATGACTACACGTTAGCCCTCCTTTATCTGGTCTCGTCTAAAGATAAATTCGGGACTCGGGCCTGGAAATCCTTTGATTGGGAGACGATGAATCGTCTGCATGAAAAGGGCTATATCAGCAACCCCAAAAGCAAAAGCAAGTCCGTGGTCCTCACGGAAGAGGGGCATTCGCGAGCCAAGGAGTTGTTCGAGAAGCTGTTCGCCAAGTAGCGACGGGGTTGTCTGGCCGAGGGCGCATGCGTAACTTGCACGAATGGAATCTGTCGTACGCAGAAGCAAGGCAGTTGCAGGCTGAGCTGGCCGGGCAGGTGCAATTTACGCCGCTTAGGCGCAGGCCGGAGGTGGTGGCGGGGCTGGATTGCGCATTCAGCAAGGATGGCAAGCGAATCCTCGCGGCGGTTGTCGTGCTGCAACTGCCGGGATTCGAGGTTCTCGAAACCGCTGAGGCGGTCCGAAAGGTCACTTTTCCCTACATCCCGGGTTTGCTGTCCTTTCGCGAGGCCCCGGCCTGCATCGCTGCGGTCGAGAAACTGCGAAAGCAACCCGACCTATTCATTGTTGACGGCCAGGGCGTCGCCCATCCTCGTCGGCTCGGCCTGGCGGCGCACCTGGGCCTGTTCTTTGACAAACCAACCATCGGCTGCGCCAAAAGCCGGCTCATCGGTACATACGAAGAACCCCCGCTCGAAAAGGGCAGCTATACTTTGTTGATTGATGATTTTCGATTTTCGATTTTCGATTTACAATCGGCAATCGACAATCGGCAATCGGCAATAATTGGTGCCGTGGTCAGGACCCGCACGAATGTCAAGCCGCTGTTCGTCTCGGTGGGGAACAAATGCACGCTGGCCGACGCGATTGAAATCACACTTGCCTGCACCACCATGTATCGGCTGCCTGAGCCGACGCGCCTTGCTCACCAACTGGTCAGCCGATTGAAGCCGGAAGCCTGATGGCGTTCGCTTGCCGGTCCAAGCTCAATTTTGTTGAGGAACCACCCTTGCGGATTTGATGACCACAGGTTCGACGGGAACGTTTTGCATGCCGTTTCGCGTCGTTGTCTTCACCGATGCGATGGCATCCACAACGTCCATACCCTGCGTGACTTTGCCGAACACAGCGTATCCCGCGTGCGCGCTATCGACGTAGTTCAGGGAGGCGTTGTCTATGTGGTTAATGAAGAATTGGGAGGTTGCGCTGTTTGGATCGTTGGTTCGGGCCATGGCGATGGTGCCTCGCGTATTACTCCGACCGTTCCAGGCTTCGTTGATGATCGGGCTGCGCGTGTTCTTTTTCTTCAGGTCTGCCGTCAAGCCGCCTCCTTGGATCATGAAACGCGGTATGACACGATGAAAGATCGTCCCGTCATAGAAACCTGCCTGCACGTATTCGAGGAAATTCTTGACTGTGACGGGCGCTGCCTGTCGGTCAAGCTCTATGGCGATGTTGCCCATACTTGTTTCCAGCCTGACGATATTGCTTTGCGAGTCCACTGCTTTTTCTTCCACTATTACATTTTTCGTTCCTTTATCACAGCCGCAGACCAAAGCAACAACCGCCAACAATCCGCAAATCCGTGACTTACTCATCGTGGTCATACGTACCTCTCAAAGTCAGAATTCCTGCCGATGCAGCGTGCCTTTTATTTCCCAGGTTGCATACTACGTGTCACCGCCGATACTCTCGTTCCATCGGTGTTTTCTGACGGAGGCGAGTATTTTCTCGGCGCATTCCAGCGCCGCCAGGCCCTCTTCGGCGCTGACCTCCGGCCTATGTGCTCTGTCCTTCACCGCCCATAGGAACGCCTCCTGCTCCAGCCGGATGGGTTCCTTGTCGTCGATATCAAGCTGCTCGATCTGCAACAGGTCCGGCCAGTTCACGGACAGCAGGTCGAAATCGCCGGCTTCTTTGTGCTCCTGGATCCACTTGACGACGTTGATATTCGGGTCGGCCTTAACGGCAATCCCGCTCTTTTTGAGATAATCGACGCTCAGATACGCCTGCCGGCTGAAGACCCGCACCTTTCTTTCGGTTTTCAGCGCCAGCCGCGACGCGGTAATGTTTGCGATGCACCCATTCTCAAAGATGATCCTCGCATTGCAGATGTCTTCCTTGTCTTCCACGACGTTGACTCCGACGGCGTCCACCTTTTTAATCTTGCTTGCCGCCAGGGACAGGATGATATCGATGTCGTGGATCATCACGTCCAGCACGACGCCGACGTCGGTCGAGCGAAACGGGTAGGGACTGATGCGGTTGGCCTCGATAAACTTCGGCTGGATATTGAGTCTCTTGATGGCCTGCACGACGGGGTTGCACCGCTCGGAATGGCCCACCGCGACGACGCTGTCGTTCTTGCGGGCCAGAGCGACGATCTTTTTGCCTTCTCTGACGTTGGCCGCCAGCGGCTTTTCAATCAGCACGGCGATCTTGTTCTCGATGAAGGGTCTTGCCAGCGCCAAATGGGTCACCGTCGGCGTGGCGATCGTTACTGCATCGACTTTGTCGAGGACGTCGGCGCACTCGGTAAAGGCCGGACACTGGTGCTGCTCGGCCAGGCGCCGGGCCTTTTCGCCGTCGATATCAACCACCCCAACCAGCTCACACTGCGGCATCTGGCCATAGACCTTCGCATGTATCGTTCCCATCTTGCCGGCGCCAACCACGGCGACGCGTATTTTCGTATCTTGCATCTTCACTTCTCAGTGTCTGAATGTCTCGAGGTATCTGCCGAACTGATGCTCGCTGCTTCTGGTTATCGAGTCAATAATGGCTTGAACGTTTTCATCAATCCCCTCCTGGCTCGCCAGGGCTTTGGCGTTCTCGAGCAGCGCGCCTCCCTGCCTGTAGAGTTTCTTGAACGCTTCGAAGATATTCTGCTGCTGCTGCTCGTTCAGACCGGCCCGGTCCATGCCCCGCTGGTTCACGGCCCGGATCCTCGGCGGATAATGGCCGCTGACCGTCACAAACGGCGGGACGTCCCGGTTTAGCCCGGCCAGGCCCGCGACGTAACACCACTTGCCGATCGTTACAAACTGATGCGACGCGGCCAAACCGCTCAACCAGGCCCCCGTTTCAATTTTACAGTGCCCGCCTATTTGCACGTAGTTGCTCATGACAATCTTGTCTTCGATGAGGCAGTCGTGTCCGAGGTGCACGCCGACCATCAAAAGGTTCTCATTCCCGATTTTCGTGGAAGAGCCGGGCTGCATGCTCGGATGGATGGTCACCTGCTCGCGGATAACGTTTCCATCGCCTATGGTCAAGGCGCCGATTTCGCTGTCACCGCCCAATCGCAGAACCTGCGGGCGGCAGCCAAGAACACAATTGGGGAACAAGTGATTGTTCCGACCGATGGTGACATTCTTGTGGATCACCACGTTGGCCTCGAAGATCGTCCCGGAACCGATCGAGACGCCGCTGTGAATGACGCAATTGGGCCCCACGATGACGTCATCACCCAATTGGGCATCTTCATGTATGACCGCACTGGGATGTACCTGTGTCATATTACCTCTTGCGTTCCTTTCTATACCTTCTCGTCGTCAATGAGCATGAATCGTATCTGGGCTTCAGCAACGACGGTATCCCCGACCATTGCCTTGCACTGACACTGGGCGGTTCTGGTTCGCAGTTTCATCGTTTCGGCCGTCAGGATCAACTGGTCGCCGGGCACGACGGCTTTACGCAATTTCACGTTATCCATGCTCAGCAGCACGGCCAGTTTGCCGGTGAGCTCCAGCCGCTGGGCGAACAACAGGCCCGACACCTGGGCCATCGCTTCGACGATCAAAACGCCCGGCATGATCGGCGTGCCGGGGAAATGGCCCTGGAAGAATTGCTCGTTGAAGCTGACGTTCTTGATGCCCTTGATCCAGGTATCTCCTTCGATTTCGATGACCTTGTCCACCAGCAGGAAAGGATAGCGATGCGGCAGAATCTTGGTAATCTGCCGGATATCCAGAAGAGCGTCGGTGCCGGTCTTGGCGATACGCTCCTGCTGCCGGGCCGCTTCGTACAATTTCCTTGCAAGCTGCTGGTTCAACGAGTGGCCGCTCCTGTACGCGACAATCCTGCCTTTCAAGGCCCTGCCGACCAGCCCCAGATCGCCGACCAAATCGACGATCTTGTGCCTGACGCATTCGTTGGGGAACCTGTAGCTGTTCTTGATGGGTCCGTCGGAGCTGATCACGAGCAGATCGCGGGGGCCGATGTGCGTTCCCATGCCGCGGGCCTGAAACTGCTTGGCCTCGGCTTCCAGCAGAAAGGTGCGGGCCGGCGCCAGTTGCTTCTCGAAGTTCTCCGGCGTGAGCTGACAACTGAAGATTTGCCTGCCGATGCCGGCGTGGCCGCCGTAATCGAGATCGTAGGTCAGGCTCAATCCGTTATCGCTGTTGGGCAGGGCATAGATGCAGGCGTCGCCGGCTGTGATGGTGATGGGTTTGGTGATGACGTATTCTTTGCGGACGACGTTCTGCTCCTCGACCCCGGTGCGTTTGAGGATCTTGAAGTACTCTGCGCAACTGCAGTCCGGGGCCGGCAGTTCGGGGCCGCTGACTTCGGCAACGAGATTGTCGATTTCAAGCGCATTGATCGCCGCCATGCAGTGCTCGATGGTTTCGATGCTGACCGAACCTTTCTTCAATGTCGTTCGGCGGCTTCGCTCGGCCACGTTGGACGCGACGGCGCTGATCCGCACCAGTTCCGGGACATCCGTGCGAACGAACGTGATGCCGGAGTCGGCGGGAGCGGGGCGAAAAACGACCTTGGCTTCCTTGCCCCCGAACAAGCCCCGGCCGCGCACCCTGCACTCACCTTTTATCGTTTTCTGCAACTTCAAGTTTTTCAACCCTCTTGCTCAGTTGCCTTAGCTGCTCGGCCATCTTGGGCAATCGCATGGTCAAGCCGATGACGCGCATTGCCTCTTCTTTCTTGATCGCCGGCGTCCAGGCCAGTTTCTGCCCGGCGCCGACGCTGCTCATCACGCCGGCCTGCGCGCCCACCATGGTACCGTCGCCGATTTCGATGTTGTCCGCCAGGCCGACCTGACCGCCCAATACGACGCCGTCGCCCAGCCTGCAACTGCCGGATATCCCGACCAAAGCCGCGATCAAACAGCACTTGCCGATGGCCACATTATGAGCGACCTGGACGAGATTGTCGATTTTTGTCCCGGCGCCGATGATGGTATTCCCAAACTTGGCCCTGTCAACACAGCAATTGGCTCCTATCTCGACAAAATCCTCGATGACGACGCCGCCGTTGTGCGGAATCAGCCTGTGAGAACCCTCGATGAACGAATACCCGAAGCCGGTCGAGCCGATGGTGGTGTTTGCCTGGATGATGACGTTGTTGCCCAAAGAGCAGTTATGATAGATCACGACGTTGCCGTCGAGACGGCAATTATCGCCGAGCCTTGAATTCTCGCCGATTTTGCATCCGGCGCCGATGATGCTGTTGGGCCCGATTTGGACGCCGTCGTCAATGACCACTGCGGCCCCGACGGAAACACCGTTGGCGATTTTTACGTTTTGGCCGAGTTTCGCCGTCGGGTCAACACCTTCGGCGGGGCCCTTAAGCCCGGGGGCGAATATCTTCAGGGTCTCTATCAGGGCGGCGTTTACGTTCCTGACTACCAATTGCGGCCCGGCGAAACCTTCGACGCGTGCCGCGATGATGACCGCGCCGGCCCGCGACTGCGCCAATGCGGCGTGATGTTTTTCGCCCGTGACGAAGGTCACTTCGCTCTCGCCGGCCGCCTGGACGGGGCCGACGCCCGTAATCGGCTTGCCTGCCTCGCCGATATCACCGGCCAACTGGGCACCGAGCCGCCCGGCTAATTCTTCAATCGTCAGTTTCATTTCAGCCAAACACCCAAAGACGTCCCAACCTCAAGCGGATTACTTCTGCGCGCCAACGCTCCAATCGGTGAATTTCGCCTCTATCTTGTCCATCTCGGCGATTACCTCACCGGTCAGGTCCGTACATCCGCCATTGTACAATACTTTATGAGTCCGCAGGGCCATCGCAAGGTCCTCGTACCTGGTCATTGGGAATTCCGGCTCATCGACCGCCAGCACCAGGGCCAGGCCCTTTTGTGCCGCCAGCTCTTTGGTGATGCGCAAGATTTCCTTGTAGAGTTTCTCGGTCCACAATTGGTGTTTCAATACCTTCTTCTGTGGATTGACCTCCTGCACAATCTTAAGCTCAGTCTGTTTCTGTAGCAAATCCTGATACTGCTGCATGTAGTCGGCGCTGTCGGGTTTTAAAGCCCCGGTCCGAAGTCCCTCCGCCAGCGCCTGGATCTCCAGGGAGAGCTTCTTCTCCTCGGCATCCATTCGGTCGTTTTCGATAGTTATTCTTTCTTTGTACTTCGCCGTGGCCTTGCAGTCCCGAAGTACCTGCGAGACGCTGATCGTCGCGATGGGCAAAACCGGCTTGGCGGAGTTTGCCTGAGCTACGTCGTACTGATGTATCGCAAACAGAACAACCACACCGATCAGGCCACTCAAAAGCATCGCCCTGCGCTTCATACATTATCCTTTCAAGAATTCTTTGCCCTGTTGACTCATCCGGTTGTCGATTAAAACAGTCTTCCCATATTGAAGCTGAATACCTGCGTTTCGTCCTCATCGGCCCGCCTCAACGGCGAGGCAAATTCAAACCGCATCGGCACCGGCCCCAGTATCTGCGGTATCATGATTTGGACGCCGGCCCCGGCGGAAACGCGGTATCTGCCCGTGTCGATCGTTCCGCTGTCCATGAAAAGCAATCCTTCGATGTTTTTGCCAATCAAGGGTACTGTGACCTCGCCGCCGGCTAAGAATATCCAGTCGCTGCCGATGGGGTCTTTTCGCACCGGGTTGAGGACGTTTGTCTGCAAGCCCCTCGTGCTGACGCCCCGGTAATCAAAACCCCGGATCCCATACTCGCCCGTCCCGCCGGCGTAGAACTTCTCGAAAGGAGGCGCATCGGAGACCGTCGTGGCGGCAAGCACCTTCAACGCCAGAACCGTCTTTCGCTCGATCAGGTCCTCATACAGCGTCGTGTATCCTACGGCGGTCCCTTTGACGATTCCGAAATCCTCGTCGCCGGTGACATGCTCGTAGCCCACGTTGAACCTGTAGCCTTTGCTTGGATTGTAGAAATCGTCTCGCATGTCTTTGCCGATGCCGACCCCCGTCCCGATAAGGAGATTGTTCCCCTTGACGTCGATGATTTCCTGGGGAGCATCGTAATCGAGGTCGCCGACCTCGATGTTCTCAAGGCGAAAGTCAAGGCTCGGCCGCCAGCGGTTCTTCAGCCGCTTCTCGAAACCGAAGTACCCCTTGGTTCTCTGTTCATCGTAGCTTTCTCTCCACCGTTCCCACCGCGAGCCTCCCACGTCGAGCGAGGTGGGCCTATCCTGGAAGTACGGCTCCCTGAATGAGATCGAATAGTAGCTGACAACGGTTCCCGGCTCCAGGGCGATTCTCAGGTTCTGCCCGCCGCCCTTGAAGGCCTGCATCGTGACAAACTCTTCGAAGGTCTCGGGCCAGTCGGTGATGTCGAAATTGCGCTGCTCCACAATCAGTTGGCCGATGATGCCGCTGTCGCTGCCGACGGCGACGCCCGGATTGAGCATTCCCGTCATGCCCTCCTTGATATCCACCACGGCGTCCCTGCGGTCCTGGGCGCCATCCGCGGGCACCACCGGCTTGATCATCGCCTGCTCCGACACCGTCATCCGCTCAATGTACTTTTCCAGTTGGCCGCCGCCTTGTTTGGGGGCCATGTCGGCGTTGTACAACTCGCCCGGCGTGAAATCGTACTCGTCGAGAACGTGCCGGACGACCTTGTCTTGTATCTGCTCGTTGCCGACGATGTCAATCTTGCCGATCCGGAACTGCCTGCCCTCGACGATGGTGAACGCGACGTCCACCGTGTTAACCTCCGGCACAAATAGTCTCGTCTGCCGCACCTGTGCATCGACAAAACCGTTCTCACGATAGAGCTTGAGGATCCGCTTGGCCTGGGCCTCGGCCTTGAGCAGGTAATAGGGTTGTCCCGATTCCAGCTCCAGCCCTTCCAGCAGCCTTTGGTCGTCATACTGCGTGTTGCCATTGAACGTGACGTGCCTGACCCTGTAAAGCGGCCCTTCCTCAATGATGAACCCGATGTGGGCCTGCCCCTGAACAGCGACGCGGGCGTTCAGATAACCCCTCTGATAGTAAATGGTTCGCAGCTTCTCGACGTCGGCGGCAATCTTCTCCTCTGTGTAATAAACCGGGCGGATCAGCCAGCTCGTGGTCTTTGTCTTGACGGCGCTTTCAAGATCGCTTGTCTTGATGGCCCTGTTGCCCTCGAACTGCACAGACCTGATTCGAATCCGCAGGCCCTCGACGACGGTATAGACGACCTTGCCCTCCGCCAGTCTTTTCCTGTTCAGCGTCACAACGACGTAAGGGTAGCCTTTGCTTCGATAGAATTCTTCGATGGCCGTCCGGCCCGATTCGGCCAGAGCCGGATCGAGGTATTCGCCCACCGCAAAGTCCAGCTTCTTGAGCAGGGTCTTTTTCTTGTACTTGCGATTGTTCTCGAACTCGATCGATTTGATAACCGCAACGCCGCTCTCTAAGGCGGGCTTGGTTCGCTCAGTTTTTTGCTCGACGTTCGCCGCGGCCCCCTGGGCCGCAGCAAGGCCCGAAAGGGCGGTCGATATAAGGCTAATCATGATGACATTTCGCATTTGGTATCTCGCGCCCCATCCATCTGCTTCTCGCAGGACCGGGCACGAATCACAAACCCCGTTTGAGATTCTGTCTTCTGTATTCCGTCTTCTTCTCTGAGATTTCAAATCTCAAATCTCAGAATGGCGCTGCCGGCTCCCCTACGTGCGAGGCGTTCTCGAACCGGGTGACTTTCTCCCGGAATATCAGCTTGACAATTCCGGTGGGGCCGTTGCGCTGCTTGGCGATGATTACTTCGGCCGTGTTGTCCTCCTGAAAATCCGGCTCGCCCCGATGATAGTAGTCTTCCCGATGCAGCAGCATGACCACGTCGGCGTCCTGCTCGATGCTGCCGCTCTCCCGCAGGTCGCTCATCTTTGGCCGGTGCCCCTCCCGGCCCTCCGGGGACCGGTTCAACTGGCTCAGAACCATCACCGGGACGTTCAGCTCGCGGGCCAGGGCCTTGAGATAACGTGATATCGCCGTGATCTCCTGCTGCCTCGACTCGGCCTGCCCCGAACCGAGGTGCATCAACTGCAAATAGTCCACGATGATGCACCGGATATCGTGCTTGCTCTTGAGCCGCCGGGCCTTGGCCCGAAGCTCCAGCGGCGTCAGCGTCGATGCGTCGTCGATATAAATCGGCGCTTCGGACAGCTCCGCGCAGGCGTTCGCCAGCTTCTTGTAATGCTCGTCGCTCAACAGGCCCCGCCGGACCTTCTGGCTGTCGATCTCACTGATGCTGCACAAGAACCTCTCGGCCAACTGCTGCCTACCCATCTCCAGCGAGAAAATCGCAACCGGGACCTTCTCCATCAGGCCCAGATGCTCGGCGATGTTCAGCGCCAGCGAGGTCTTTCCCATGCTGGGCCTGCCCGCGACGATGACCATCTCGCCATTTTGCAGGCCGCAGGTCAGATCGTCCAGCTCATAATAGCCCGTCGCCAGCCCCGTGACGTGCGTGCCCTGGCGGCTTTCGATCAGCTCGAACGACCGGACCACTAAGTCCTTCAGCGCCGTGGCGTTGCCGGTGATGTTCTTATCCGTCACGGCGAAAATCCGCTGCTCGGCCTCATCCAGCAGCTCATGCGTCTCGCCCGACTGCTGATAGGCGGTATCGAGAATCTCACCCGCCACGGAGATCAGCTCCCGCAGCAGCATCTTGTCTTTGACCACGCCCGCGTAATAGGCCGCGTTCGCCGCCGAAGGCACCGAGTCCAGAATCTTGCCGAGATATTCGACGCCACCGACCTCTTCGAGGAGACCGCGCTTGGCCAGCTCGTCGCGGAGCAGCACCGCGTCGATCCCGACGCCCTTGTTCTTCTCGTAGAGGCTGATCAGGGCTTCGTAGATATGGCGATGCTCGATGCGGTAAAAGGCGTCGCGTTCGAGGACCTCGACGACGTCGCCGATGCACTCCGGCTCGACGATCATCGAGCCTAAGACGGCCGCCTCGGCCGCCAACGACTCCGGCATGGTCCGCAGCGGCGCCGTCGCCCCGGCGCCATTGGCACCGTCCCGCACCGACCCGACCGGCCCCGCCGTCTGTGTTTTTACTTTCCCTGCCATAGCCAACCTCACCGGATTGCCGTTTGCCGGATTTGCCACGAAGGCACAAAGTCACAAAGTAAAGGGCCATCACGGCCTTAGTGCCTTCGTGTCTTTGTGGCAAGAATTCAAAATCGAAAATCAAATGAAAAATGTGGATTTGCCACGTCCGGCATTCTACCTTCCCCCCAGCCGCCCGTCAAACATGAAAACGCCAGTTCTTTCGCCCCCCGCCTCCTCGACAGCCGTCCCAAGCCGGATAGGGCAAGGACGATTGGTGAACCGGTTTTCCCGTACCCTGGCACCGGTGTGAAGGTCGTTCGGCAAACAGCCAAGACGCTCCTGCACGCTGCCGGAGTCTTTTATTGCCATTTGATGGTTTGACCTACTGTGCTGTTGTCCATATAATAGAAAGCGTATTCCATATAATCAGAACGATGTCACAGGCAAGGACTACCAAAAGTGGGCAATAGACCAAGAAAATCTGAGAAGAATCGGGTTTATGACTCCTTACTGAAAGATCTGAAGAGCCTCGAGCCGGCACTCCGCCGAAAATACCATGTCAAACGTCTTGGGCTTTTCGGATCGTATGTCAGGGGACAGATGCGCCGCTCCAGCGACATTGACGTCTTGGTGGAGTTTTACAAGAGCGTGGATTTACTGGATTTTGTCGCCCTGGAAAAATATCTGGCAGCTCAAACCGGTGTCAAGATCGATCTGGTCTCCGCAAAAGCAATTAGGCCGGAATTCAGAGACGCGATATTGAATGAGGTTGTGTACGTATGAAGCGTGATTATCGCGTTTACCTGAGGGATATTCTGCAGTCCTTACAGAACGCATGCCAATTCGTAGAAGGCCTCTCCTACGAAGAATTCACAGCCAATCGAAAAACCATCAGCGCGGTGGTCCGAGAGCTGGAAATAGTCGGTGAGGCAGCCAAGCAGGTTCCGGCCTCGGTCAGGAAAAAATATCCTGGTATTCCGTGGTCCGATATGGCAGGTATGCGGGACAAGCTCATACACTTCTATTTCGGCGTCGATATGGAGATCGTCTGGGAGACTGTCAAAGTGCGAATTCCAAAACTGGAACCGCTGGTGCAGGCTGTCTTGAATGATCTCGAACAGGATTGATTTTATATGGCCGACCGAAGACGGCCTTCTCCCAAGGCGGCAAAGTTCAATTTTCTACAAATCGACATAGGTAGGCCCTCGCGGGCTTTCCCTGTCACACCACCGGGCATACGGGTCCGTACCACGGCGGTTCGGCTGGTTAAGCGGTTCACTATCCGGCCAATAGAGCAAGACCTAATGAGTTGAAGTGATCCCTTGGAAAAGCATAGCTCAAAGCCGGGCTGCGGCTGATTCGCCACGGGCCGTGAACACTACCTGCGGTTTGGGCCGCCAGGTCTCTGCCGACGCCCAGTCTCCTCAACTCCGCAAACCGCTTCTT
>Ga0214473_10000445_pt1 | contig 58314 bp, 52 predicted proteins | sample RVTome_7_FD_203509 | JGI IMG/M metagenome (GOLD analysis project Ga0214473, IMG submission 203509) | Soil microbial communities from uranium-contaminated site in the Upper Colorado River Basin, Wyoming, United States - RVT98D197 | ecosystem: Environmental > Terrestrial > Soil > Contaminated >... | reverse complement strand
CCCCCTCAATTCCATGCTGACGGGCAAGACCGGCCGTCAAGCGAGTCAAATCGCTCACATTATCTTTAAGGGTGGGAGGGTCGAGTTGAACAAACCTCTTGAATACGGCGGGATCGACATCCCAACCTTTCACCAGCTGAAAAATATCCTGAGCAGAGAGTAGGTACTTATGAAGGGCTCGGTCATCCCTCAACCGGAGGACCGATTTATCCACCTGGGATTCGATGGGAATCTCGACTTCAATGTCGCCCTTGATCGTGGTTAGGCAGGCTAACCGGTAACCCTGATCATACTCCCACTGAGACAGTTTGGGATGGACAGGAGAATCGACCGCGCCCTTGATCAACTTGACCTTACATTTTCCGCAAGTTGCACTTCCTCCGCACGAGGCATTAATATGGATTCCTGCCTCCATGGCTGCCTGAAGGAGATTTTCCCCCTCGTCGACAGATATCTTTCTTTTACTCGGCAGGAATTTGACAAAATATTCAGACATGTATTTTCAGAACTAATTATAATTCAATCCCGCCTCAATTTCGATAGAGGCGGGATTGAATTTATGTTTTCAACCAAGAAATTTTCAAAAAATTCTCAAATCCTCCCAACCCCCCTTTTCTAAAGGGGGGGGAGGGGGGATTAGAATAAACCCCTTACCTTCCCGGTTTCCACGTCGACATCGACCCTTCGGTAAGCAGGATCAGAACTGGTTCCAGGCATCAGGCTAATCGTCCCTGTCATGGGGCAGAGGAATTTCGCACCTGCGAAGATCAGGACATCACGCACTGGCAGAATCCAGCCTTTTGGAACACCTTTCCTGGTTGGATCATGCGTGAGGCTCAAATGGGTCTTGACCATCATCGTGTTAAAATCCTTCATGGCGGGATCAGTCTCGAATCGTTTAGCCTTGGCTTCCGCTTCGGGGGTCCAGGAAACACCAGCGGCCCCATAGACCTCTTTGGCAATCAATTCAACTCGTTGCCGCAGAGGCGTTTCAAGAGGATAAAGAAATTTGAGATTGGCTTTTTCTTTGCAAGCCTCCATGACGACATCAGCGAGTTCCAGTGCTCCGTCACCCCCTTTGAGCCAATGCTCGGACAGAGCACAGCGGGCGCCTGCTTTCTCTGCATATTTACGGACCATTGCGATCTCATCCTTGGTGTCGGTATGGAAAGCATTAATGCATACTACCGGATTGATTCCCGATTTTCGGATCACACCAATGAGGTGAGTCATATTTTCAATCCCTTTTTCGAGGAGTCCCAAATTTTCCTTTGTATATTCATCGGGGAGGGGACGCCCTGCCACCACGGCCGGTCCACCACCATGCATCTTCAGTGCTCTAATGGTGGATGTCAAGATGGAAACATTGGGGATCAGTCCGCTTAAACGGGATTTTACATTCCAGAATTTCTCGAAGCCGATATCTGCTGCAAAACCGCTCTCGGTGATATGGTAATCAAACATCTTCAAACCGATGCGGTCGCCAATGATGGAGGACTGACCCACAGCGATGTTGGCAAAGGGGCCAGCATGGACCAGACAAGGCTGATATTCCACAGTGGACATCAACGTGGGATTTATCGTATTCCTCATCCATGCGCACATCGCGCCGGCTACTTCAAGGTCTGAGGTGGTGACAGGTTTTCCTTTCTTATCGTAGGCTACTACAACCTTGCCCAGCCTTTCCCTCAAATCCTTCAGGTCGCGAACAATAGACAGGATCGCCATGAGCTCCGAACTTACCGTTATACCGAACTTGGAGGCCACCAAAAACCCGTCCATTTTACCCCCTATACCCATGATAATGTTTCGCAACCCCTGGGCGCAGAAGTCCATGACCCAGCCCATTTCGATGTTGGTGGGGTCAATATCAAGCCGTTTCAAATTTCGTTTAGCTAGCTCTGCATCGTCATAGTTCCGTTCGTGCTGCATCCGGGCATTCAGGGCAATCATTGCCAGGTTGTGGGAATTCGTAATGTCATTTATATCGCCAGTCAGACCAAGTGAAAATTCGGTCATGGGAATGAGGAGGGCTTTGCCGCCGCCCGCCGCCGTTCCTTTCACATTCATGGTGGGGCCGCCGGAAGGCTGCCGGATACATCCCCCGACATTTTTTCCTCTTTTCCCCAATCCTTCAATCAAGCCCATGCTGGTGGTGGTTTTTCCTTCTCCCAGCGGAGTAGGCGTAATGGCTGTAACTTCGATATATTTCCCATCCGGTCTTCCCTTAAGGCGATCGATGATCTTCATAAAATCGAGTTTACAGAGTTTCCCCATGGGAATAATTTCATCTTTCTGAAGCCCCAGTTTTTCACGCCACTCGTCCGGAGTGGGCATATTTTCTTCCGCAATTTCAGCAATCTGCCAATCTGCAAGTTTCCTTGGATCCGCATCACTATATTTCGACATGTTTTCCGATTCCTCCTTTCTTCAAGTTTGATAAGATGGGTAAGTAATTAACAGTAATTCCAGTGCTCGTTATGCGAGAATCCCTCCTTTCTCGTTCAATTGCTGTCCAAAGACAGGATTAAAGTCTTTTTAAATCAGGAATTATCAACGTGGTAAGTCCATGTGACAACAAGCACAATGTCGATGGATATTAAAATAATAGACTTTTTTTGTCAAGCGGAATTTTTAACTATATAAGTGCAGTCCGGAATATCGGAAAATACATTGAATTTATTATTTATTTTTGACAATTTGGGATTACTCAAATCGGTACAAAATTCCGATATAAAGAGCGAAAGAATCATCATGATTGGGACGATTTTCGCTCCTATTTTTCGGCTTGCCATCTGACAAGCATTGTAGTATTCTAAGGCCACTTGAAATCATTGAATTCGGTATTATTCGAATCACTTGCTTCGAAAGGTGAGGTGTGATGGCAAAGCTAACTAAGAAAAGATCGAAAAAAGCAGGGCTTCCACCGGGGACTCTCATGCACATCGGTGAGAAAAAAGCAGAGGAACTAAAAATCACTGTTATCGACTACGATGAGGCCCATTTTCAGGAAAAGGAAATCAAATCGATTGAGGAATGTTTCCTCTTCAAGGACATCCCGAGCGTCACCTGGATCAACATAGAGGGACTCCATCAAGTTGAGGTCCTGGAAAAACTGGGGGAGTGCTATGGATTCCATCCCCTGGTTCTCGAAGACATTTTAAATACGGATCAACGGCCAAAATTGGAGGACTATGGGGATTATATCTACATTGTCCTAAAGATGCTCAGCCACAATGATAAAAGCAATGAGATCATGACAGAGCAGGTCAGCATCCTCCTCGGCCCGAACTTTGTTCTCTCTTTCCAGGAAGGCGGGGAAGGGGACGTCTTCGACCCCCTTCGGGACCGGATCAAGAATGGCAAAGGCCGGATTCGGAAAATGGGAGCCGATTATCTTGCTTATGCTCTGCTGGATGCAGTGGTGGACAACTATTTTATCATCATGGAAAAACTTGGAGAAGACATCGAATTGTTAGAAGATAAGCTGGTCGCCCACCCCATACCGGAGACACTGCAAATCATTCACCACCTGAAGAGAGAGATGATCTTCTTACGGAAGGCCATCTGGCCTTTAAGAGAACTGATCAGCGGCCTGGAAAGAGGGGAGTCGTCGCTTTTCAAAGAATCCACCCGGATCTACCTCAGAGATGTCTATGACCACACCATCCAGGTGATTGACACCATCGAGACCTTCCGGGACATGGTTTCAGGAATGCTCGACATCTATCTTTCGAGCGTCAGTAACCGGATGAACGCCGTGATGAAGGTTTTAACGATCATCGCAACCATTTTCATGCCCATTACATTTATCGCAGGAATTTATGGAATGAATTTTAGGTATATGCCGGAGCTGGAATCGAAGTGGGGGTATCCCTTCGTCTTGTTCATCATGGTGGGGATCGGAGTCTGCATGCTGATCTATTTTAGAAAAAAGAGGTGGTTATGACACTCCCATTCTTTTCCATTGTTGATATGATTTTTTATCCCTATTTGGATTTTTTGATTACGGATTATGATCAATTCGAAAGTTATGGAAGGGTAATGCCTCAGAGGGTGTGAAAAAGTCGAGCCAATGGAAAATCGGAATCAACCGATCATCTTCTTGAATTCTTCCTCAGTGAGGGTCTTAATTCCCAATTCTTCGGCTTTATCGAATTTGGAACCCGGGTCTTCTCCCATGACCACAAAATCGACCTTCTTCGAGACGCTGGAGACGGTCTTTCCACCCATGGATTCAACAAGGCTTCGGGCTTCATCCCTTCCGAAGTCCTTGAGGGTTCCCGTAAAAACAAAGATTTTACCCGCCAGTTTTCCCTTTTCCTTTGTCTTGGGCTCGATCACCTTCACTCCGGCCTTTTTTAATCGTTCGATGGATTCCTTATTCTTTTTGTCTCCGAAAAACTGATGAACGCTGGCCGCAACTTCAGGCCCTATTCCTTCTACCTCCATGAGGTCCTCTTCCGAGAGATGGAAGAAGTCATCCAGGCGAGGGAAATGGCGAGCCAGGTCTTCAGCTGTCGTCTCTCCAACATGACGGATACCCAGGGCATAGAGAAATTTTGATAGGGGTTTTTCTTTGCTCTTTTCAATGGCGTCAACGATGTTCTGGGCCGATTTGTCCGCCATACGCTCCAGGGCGATGATTTCTTCTTTCTTAACATAATAAATATCGGCTACGTCTTTTACCAAGCCTTTATCCACCAATTGGTCGATCAACTTCACTCCGAATCCATCTATATCCATGGCCCGCTTCGAGGCAAAGTGTTTGATCCGTCCCTTTAGTTGAGCGGGGCAGTCAAGGCCGATACACCTGTGGATAGCTTCCTCTTTGATGACTTCGGCTCCGCATACCGGGCATTTCGACGGCATCTGGAACTTCTTCTCTTTTCCCGTCCGCTCGGATGTGACCACCTGAACTACCTCAGGGATCACATCTCCAGCCCTCTGAATGATCACCGTGTCACCGATCCGAACACCTTTTTTATCGATCTCGTCCTGATTATGAAGCGTGGCCCGGCTGACTTCCACTCCGCCTACCCTTACACGTTCCATGATTGCCACAGGTGTCAGGGCGCCGGTTCTTCCCACCTGGGGTTTAATGTCAATAATCCTTGTTGTCTCTTGCTTGGGCTGGAATTTGAAGGCCAGTGCCCATCGGGGGCTCCTGGAGATCACGCCCAGCCTCGATTGTAAGTCGAGGCGATCCACCTTCATAACGATCCCGTCGATTTCATAGGGAAGGGTTTCTCTCTTCTCATTCATATCATGGTAGTATTCAAGGACATCTTCGATGCTTCGGCACTGGCGGATGTTGGGATTCGCCCGGAGGCCCCACGTCGGAAAGGTCTGGAGAATCTCCCATTGCGTTTTGAAAGTATGACCTCTGACCTCCCCTACGCCATAACAGTAGATTTCAAGAAGCCTCGCCGCTGTGATCTTTGAATCGAGCTGGCGGACCGATCCGGCTGCGGCATTTCGGGGATTGGCGAAGATGGGTTCTCCCTTCTCTTCCCGCTTCCGGTTCAGGGCCTTGAATTTGCTCAGCTGCATGATAACCTCACCCCGGACTTCCAGCCGCTCCGGCGGAGAAATCTCTTTTCGCATGAGTTGAAGGGGGATAGTCTTGATGGTGCGCAGGTTCTGAGTGATGTTTTCACCGTTTGTCCCGTCACCCCGGGTGGAGCCTACTACGAAATGGCCTCCCTCGTAGACCAATTCGACAGCCAATCCGTCAAGTTTGGGTTCTGTAATGTAGGTAATATCTGAAGAGGTACCCAGAAATTTCTTGACTCTTTTGTCAAAGTCCCTTGCCTCGGATTCATCGAATGCATTGGCAAGGCTGAGCATCGGGATCGTATGCCGGACAATCTCAAACTCTTCGAGGGGAGGCGCCCCAACTCGCTGAGTGGGCGAAAAAGGGGAGCGGAGATCAGGGTTTTCTTGCTCGATCTTTTCCAGTTCCCTCATCAAGCGGTCGTACTGGGCATCGGAGATCTCGGGCTGATCGAGGACATAGTAGCGGTAGTTGTGATATTCAATCTCCTCACGTAATTTTTCAACTCTTCTTTTCAAGGCTTCCGTTGCCATATTCACTCCATGATCGGAACGTACCCCGCAACCCCGTCCCGCCTTGGGCGGGGAAAAGAAACTACCTTACCGGGAAGCCCCGGCCTGTGGCCGGGGAGCTTCAAAACAGCTCGGGTGGCCCAAAGTGGGAGAAAGAGCCAATTTCACATTTTGTGACTCATTAGCCGGGAATAAGAAATTATAGGAACAAACGGATAATCTTGTCAATTTCAAAAAGGAAGCAGAGAGCTAAATATAGGGACAGAAAAAGATTTTTTGGCAGATATTGTGTTTTGCAGGTCAGGCCATGAATTGTTCCATGAACTAAAATTATTTTCTTGACAAAACCCAATTTTAGTTTTATTTTTGCATGCTAAGTGGGAAAAAGTGGGAAAAGGTGGTATGGTTTCTTAGGCAGGAGGGGGTAAAAGGGTGTTTCGTGGCCAATTCGAACACACCATAGATTCCAAGGGTAGAATCAGCATTCCTTCCAGATTTAGAGAAATCCTCAACAAGAAGTATGATGACCGGTTGGTCGTAACCGTCTATGACCACTGTCTGGCCGGCTATCCCAATGACGAATGGACTGCATTGGAACAGAAGATCGGCGGCCTCCCCCAAATGGACAATGACGTGCAAGCATTTTACCGGTTTATTTATTCAAGCGCTATTGATTGTGTCATCGATAAACAGGGCAGACTCTTGATTCCTCAGACATTACGGGATTATGCCAACCTGCAGAAATATGTTGTGCTGGTAGGGGGGATGAAGAAGATTGAAATATGGGATAAAGAGCGCTGGGATGTCGTAGCAAAGAAGGAGCGGGAAAATATAAATCAGACCATGGTTAGACTGGCTGCAAAGGGAGTCTAAATCAATAATGAAGTCCGAAGCACGGGCGAAGCATCCCGCAGGGATCAATTCGAAATCCGAAACGGATACAAAAGATTAAAGCCCTGTTCTTTTGAACTCGTTTTGAATTTTGATCATTGTCTTTATTCGAATTTGTTTCGTGCTTCGACATTCGAATTTCGGATTTAAGCAACTTAATGGAACTTCGGCACATTCCCGTCTTGGTTGAAGAAGTCATGACTTGTTTACATTGCGAACCTCATCGAACTTATGTCGATGCCACTCTCGGAGGCGGGGGGCATGCCCTGGAAATTCTGCAACGGACCGCACCCGACGGAAAGCTGATCGGAGTGGAATGGGATGAAGACGCTATTTCTGAGGCAAGAAAACGATTGGCTCCCTTTGGTGAACGGGTCAACTTTTTTCGCGAAAACTTTATCCATTTGCCGGAGATTTTGAACAGGATGAACGTCGAGTATGTCGACGGGATCCTACTCGATTTGGGCCTCTCATCCATTCAGCTGGAGCAGAAAGAGAGGGGGTTCAGTTTCACGGGGGAGGGACCCCTGGACATGAGGATGGACCACCGAAGGGATCAAACGGCAGCCGACTTAGTCAATCATCTTCCCATCGAAGATCTGGAAAGAATCCTTTTCGAATACGGAGAGGAGAGATGGACCCGGCGGATTGCTAAAGCCATTGTTCTGGAGAGAGAAAAAAGGCCGATCCAAACGACGGAAAACCTCAGGAAGCTCGTTCATCAGGTCATCCCGGGGCGTTTTCATTCCCGCAGGATCGACCCTGCCACAAAAACCTTTCAGGCGTTGCGAATCGCAGTGAATGAAGAGCTGAGCAATCTGAAAGAGATCTTGGAGACAGGGTGGAGGCTCCTGAAAGAAGGAGGCCGGATGTGTGTGATCTCCTTTCACTCTCTTGAAGACCGGATGGTGAAGACCGCCTTCCGAAAACTGGGAAAAGGAGAGACCGGTCCTTCCGGTCAGAGAGCGATGATGCGCATCCTTACCAAAAAGCCGATCACGCCCTCCGAAGAGGAATGCATCAGAAACCCCCGTGCGAGGAGTGCGAAGCTAAGATGTGCAGAGAGAATATAACAGGCTGATGAAAAATACCCATCTGCGGCGTTGCCCTCATCCCTCGTCATTGCGGCGTACAACCGAGTACGCCTCATTCCTCGGGATTTCGGGCGCCTTGCATCTGGGCATTTTTGATCAGCCTGTTGAATGCGAGTGACGGACTGAGTTTTCCTGAGCGGAATATTTCGGGTATTAATCATGTGGCCTTAAGGGAATAATGAGGTTTCGAATGACGAGGGCCTTTAACAAATCCGATCGAATCCTCTGGATGGATGAAAAGCTGAAGCCCGAGTCCGCAGCGAAGAAATCGAAACTCCTCTTCCTGAGTCTCTTCGTCCTCTGTCTGATTCTCGCATCCCTTTTCTATGTCTGGTCAAGGGTTCAAGTGATTCGACTCGGATATGAGATTTCCTCAGCCCTGAAGGATGAGAAGAAACTCGGCGAAGCAAGCAAGAGGTTGAAGCTTGAGATAGCAACACTGAAATCCTATGCACGGATAGAAAGAGTGGCAGTGGAGGAGCTGAAGATGTCTAAGCCCGCTGCCGATCAGGTGATCGTGATCCGATGAAGCCAAAGTCCATCAACTGGTTCAAAGTCAGGATCTTTCTGATTTCCTTTTTACTCTCCATCTGCTTTGTCTTGATTGTCATCAGGATGTTTCAACTTCAGGTTCTGAAAAAAGAGAAGCTCTACCGGATGGCCACCCAGCAACAGCATGTTCAGATCCCACTGGTTCCCAAACGGGGCATTATTTATGATCAGAAAGGAAATGAGCTTGCAGTCAGCATCGAGGTTGAATCCGTCTTTGCAGATCCCCGGAGCATCAAGAACCTGGAAAAGACAGTCCAAGAACTCTCGCCCATCCTCCAGATAGACCGGAAGGAGCTCAAACAGGTCCTGAAAAGCCGGCGCTCCTTTGAATGGATTCAAAGAAAGATCACATTCAAAGAGAGTGAACAGGTCAAGGCCCTGCGTCTTCCGGGTATTCACTTCCTGAAGGAGAATCAGCGATTCTATCCCAATGCTACCTTGGCTGCCCATCTTATCGGCTTTGTCAGCCTGGATTCGAAAGGTTTGGAAGGAATGGAGTTCCAGTATGATCATCTGCTCAATGGGAAGAAGAATATGTGGGTCATGGGAAGGGATGCCTTAGGCCGGGAGATTGCTGAGGGGGATGGTCCTTTTCGGGAAGAAGACCATCAGCGCCATATTACCCTCACTCTGGACAAACAAATCCAGCATGTAGCCGAGACAGAGTTGAACCAGGCCGTTCAGAAATGGAGAGCGAAGGGAGGAATGATCATCGCCATGGATCCGGTGAGCGGCAAGGTTCTGGCCATGGCGACCTCTCCTTCTTTTAACCCGAACCAGTTCCTGCAATACAGACCGAAGACGTGGAGAAATGAGGCTATTACCGATACCTTTGAACCTGGTTCCCTCCTCAAGACCTTTCTTGCTGCGGCGGCACTGGAGGAAAAAGTCGTTCGGCCTTTGGATTCATTCTATTGCGAAAACGGATCGTACAAGGTATACGACCGAACGATCCACGACCACTCCAAACATGGTTGGCTCACCTTCCAACAGATCATTAAATTCTCCAGTAACATCGGAGCTTCGAAGGTGGGCGAGAAACTGGGGAAAGATCGCTTTTACAAGTACATCTGTGCATTCGGGTTTGGCGACAAGACCCGGATCGGTCTTCCGGGTGAGAGCAAAGGCATCCTCCGGCATCCGAGATACTGGTCGCCCATCACTCTGGATACCGTCTCCTTCGGTCAAGGGATCTCGGTGACAGGAATTCAACTGGCGACCGCTCTTTGCGCCATTGCAAACGGCGGGATGCTTATGAAGCCCTATGTCGTGGAGAGGATAACCAATGAGAAGGGTGGAGTGGTTCAATCCTTCGAACCAGAAGTCGTTCGAAAAGTGATTTCAGGAGAAACCGCCAAAACAGTCTCGGCAATGCTTAGAACAGCCACGGAGAAAGGCGGAACCGGAGAATGGGCAGTTCCTCCAGGCTACATCGTGGCCGGAAAGACAGGAACGGCTCAGAAGGCGGACGGCCTGCTCGGTGGATATGCAGAAGACCGCTACATGAGTGGGTTCATGGGATTCGCACCGGCTGAAGAGCCCAGGATTGTCCTCCTCGTGGTAATCGATGAACCCCAGGGAAACAATTACGGCGGCGTAGTGGCTGCTCCCGTATTCAAGGCCGTTATGGAAAAAGTCCTTCCCTACCTGAACGTTCATCCGACAGGGACCGTCATTGTTAAGAATGAGATCGATTCTTCTTCCACCAATGAGAGCTTGACAAGCGGCCCCATGATTGAGGAAGGAAACATCGGGAAAGTCGATGCCAAAGAAGTGATGCCTGATTTGACAGGTCTGCCCATTCGAACGGCATTGACACGGATTGAAGGCAAGGGACTGATCATCAAAGTATCCGGGAAAGGAAAAGTTGTGGAACAGGTCCCAAAACCGGGGGTCATCTTCGAAAAGGGAGAGTTTTGTTTTCTGAAATTACAGCCGCCGTCGTAACAGGCTGATGAAAAACGCCCATCTTGTCGATGCCGTCATTTTTTGTATATGGAACTCACACCGGTAGGGAACGGTTTGAAACCGTTCCCTACGAAGGATTGATTGCTCCGAGAGATTTCTTAGTAAGCTACAAATAGCCAAATTGGATATGCTTTTATGGATTTGAAGAGATTACTCGAAGGAGTTGAAATCGAGAAGATTACCGGAGAAGGTGATATAAAGATCGAAGGGATTGCCTACCATTCTCAACGGGTGAAGAAGAACTTTCTTTTTGCAGCCCTTCGGGGGATGGAGGCGGACGGGCATCATTTTATCGGAGATGCCCTTCAGAGAGGGGCGGAGGCCTTCCTTTGGGAGGAAGAACGGGATGTTTTGAACAAAACGGGAATCCTCGTTCCAAATAGCCGACAGGCCTTGGCAAGGGTCTCAGCTAATTTTTACGGAAATCCTACCTCCCGAATGAGGCTCATCGGCGTTACCGGTACGAATGGGAAGACCACGACCACTTATTTACTCGAGTCGATTCTAAAGAAAGCGGGAAAGCAAACGGGCGTCCTCGGGACGATCAATTACCGCTATGGTCAAAAGAGTGTTACTTCGGCCAACACGACTCCAGAGTCCTTAGACCTTCAGAAAATCCTCCACGAGATGGTCGGCAACGGTGTTTCGGATGTCATCATGGAAGTTTCATCCCATGGATTAGACCTCCAACGCGTCTTCGGGTGCCAGTTCGACGGGGTCGTCTTTACCAACTTTACCTCCGATCATCTGGATTATCATCGCACCCTGGAACACTACTTCGAAAGCAAACAGAAACTTTTTTCGGAAGCATTGATGACAAGCCCGAAGACCCAGCGTTTTGCCGTAACGAATCGTGACGACCCAAGGGGAGAAGCCATCGTGGAAGGGATCCATCTTCCTATTATCCGCTATGGACTCGACCCGTCCAGCGATGTCTCGGCAAATCAAGCGACCTTCAACTTCGAAGGCCTCTCCTGCCGGGTCAGGACGCCTCAGGGCAGTTTTCCCCTTCATTCGAAACTGATCGGGGAATTCAATCTTCAGAATATCCTGGCCGCTGTGGCAACCGGTACGGGTTTGGGTATCCCGTTAGAAGTGATCAAAGAAGGCATTGAGGCCCTGAAGGGAGTCCCAGGCAGATTTGAGAAGGTAGAAAACCGGAAAGGGATTCATGTCGTGGTGGACTATGCGCACACCCCTGACGCGTTGGAACGTGTCCTGCTCGGGCTGAAGAAGGTGCTCAAAGACAGTCCGTCGCCGCCTTCCCCGGGCTGCACGATGATGATTACCGTATTCGGGTGCGGAGGAGACCGAGACCGGACCAAGAGACCGATCATGGGTGAGATCGCGGGGAAGTACAGCGACCTGAGTATTTTGACATCGGACAATCCGAGAACGGAAGACCCGCTGGCCATCATGAGCGAGGTCGAAAGGGGATTGAAGAAATTGGGTCTCGAAGAGTGGCCTTCGGACGGAATAACTTCCTGGAGAGAGAAGAAAGGGTACCTGAAATTTCCAGACCGTCGTGAAGCCATTCGCACTGCCATTCGGCTGGCTCAGCCTTCTGATGCTGTCCTGATTGCGGGAAAAGGCCATGAAGACTACCAGATCATCGGAAAGGAGAAGTTTCCTTTTGATGACCGGGTTGAGGCCCGAAGGGCGCTGGAGGAACTGTGATCCTGTCCGTTGATGAGGTGATTCAGGCAACAGAAGGAAGACTTCTTCAGGGAGAAGAAAATATTCTCTTCGAAGGGATTTCCATTGATTCCAGGACCATCCAGGCAGGAGATCTCTTCATCGCATTGAAGGGAGACCACTTTGATGGTCATTCGTTTGCCCTGGAAGTCTTGGCTGGCAAGGCCCGCGGTGTCGTCGTGGACGAAGAAAAGGCGGGTGAATTCCGATGGAACGGCTATCAAAGGAAGGCTGTCATTGGAGTAAGAGATACGCTTCGAGCATTGGGAGACCTCGCCCGCGAGAGAAGGCGGAAGTTTCAAACCCCGGTCCTTGCTTTGACCGGAAGCAATGGAAAGACGACCACAAAAGAGATGATCTCCACCTGTCTTGGAACGACCCTTCCCCTTCTCAAGACCGAGGGAAATCTCAACAACCTCATTGGACTTCCTCTCACTCTCCTGAGGCTGACCGAGAAAGAAAAAGTAGTGGTCCTCGAGATGGGAATGAATATACCCGGGGAGATTCGGAGGCTCACCCGAATTGCGGAACCCGATGTGGGATTGATCACCAATGTTCAATTGGCTCACCTCGAGGGGATGGGGAGTCTGGAGCGGCTGACAGAGGAAAAGGGCGAACTCTTCAGAAGGATGAAACCGGACGGAACCATTTTAGTGAACCGGGACGATCCGGGGGTGGTTCAACTGGCCAAAGAGTTCTCCGGTGACAAGATTACTTTCGGAGTGAATGGACCCGCAGACATTATGGCCCGGAACGTTCGATTGATAGGATCAAAGGGAACTTCTTTTACCCTGGTTCTTGGAGGAGAGGAGACAGAGATGAGTCTTCCCCTACTGGGGAGGCATTTTATTTCTCATGCCCTTTCTGCCATCGCTGCAGCAAAACTTTTCGGGGTCGAGTTGAAGAAGATCTCGGAAGCTTTGGAACATTTCCATCCCTTTCCCATGCGAATGGAAATCTGTCCTCTGGGAGAAGGGATGACCCTGATCAATGATGCTTACAATGCCAATCCTGCTTCGATGGAAGCAGCTCTGGAGACCCTTGCGGAGGTGAAAGGAAAAGGAAGGGCCCTCGCAGTCCTGGGAGACATGCTGGAGCTCGGCGATTTTACGGAAGAGGCCCACCGCCGGTTGGGAGAGAGGATTGGGGAGCTTTCAATCGATCAACTGATTTTCCTCGGAGAAGAAGCTTCCCGGGTTGTGGAGTCCGCCCTCCGAAAAGGGATGGCGCCGGAAAGAGCAAAGGTGGTAAAGAACCACTCCGAAGCAATCTCTTTTCTAAGCCACACGATTCGGGAAGGAGATTGGATCCTGGTTAAAGGGTCGAGAAGGATGGGTATGGAAAAGATTGCTGAAGCATTAATGAAGGGGAGAGAATAAGTGTTCTACCATCTTCTCTATCCCCTCCATACGACATTCTCCTATCTGAATGTCTTCCGGTATATTACGTTTCGGACGATCTGTGCCATTCTGACCGCTCTTCTCATCAGCTTTATTCTTGGCCCCTGGCTGATCAATAGACTGAGAGCCCTTCAGATTCGGCAGGTCGTGAGAGAGGATGTTCCTTCCAGGCACCTGATCAAGAATGGAACTCCCACCATGGGGGGAAGTCTGATCCTCATGGCCCTGCTCATTCCCACTCTTTGCTGGTCAGACCTGGCCAATCATTACCTGTGGATCGTTCTGTTGACTACCCTGGGATTCGGTATTCTGGGTTATCTCGATGACTCCAAAAAGATCCGCGATAAGAATGGAATTGGGATTAAGGCCCGTTACAAGTTTCCCATACAACTGGCCATCAGCCTGGCTGCCAGTCTGATTCTGTTTTACGGCTTTGGCCACGATTCAAGACTGATCTTCCCCTTTTTTAAAAAGATCATGCCGGACCTGGGAGAAGGAGGGTATATCCTTTTTTCGATGTTGGTGATTGTAGGATCGGCGAATGCCGTCAATTTGACCGATGGACTCGACGGATTAGCCATCGGCCCCGTGCTGATCGCCAGCGCGACCTTCATGCTCTTCTGCTATCTCGCCGGGAACTTCCGATTTGCAGGCTACCTTCAGATCCCTTTTGTTAAGGGGAGCGGTGAATTGACGATTCTGTGTGGGGCCCTGGTGGGTTCGGGACTGGGTTTCCTCTGGTTTAACACTTATCCGGCCCAGGTCTTTATGGGGGATGTGGGTTCTCTGGCTCTGGGAGCGGCCCTTGGAACTATTTCGGTCATTACCAAGCAGGAATTTCTCCTGGTGATTGTAGGAGGGATCTTCGTCATCGAGGCCCTCTCCGTGATCATTCAGGTGATTTCCTACCGGCTGCGAAAAAAACGTGTCTTTCGGATGGCGCCTATCCATCACCATTTTGAGCTGAAAGGGTGGGCTGAGCCTAAAATCATTGTCCGGTTCTGGATTATCGCTCTCATCCTGGGATTGGTGGCCATTAGCACATTGAAGCTGAGGTGAAAGAAGGAATGTTGGAATATTGGAATACTGGAATACTGGAATATTGGGTTCAAAACCGAATAAAGATTTCTTTACCCATCATTCCATTATTCTGGAATTATAGCTTCACACTCTGAAACTTGAGATTGCCATAATCGGAGAATATGGACCTTGTCGGAAGAAGAGTCTTGGTGGTTGGGCTGGCACGAACGGGATTGGCCGTTGCGAGATTCCTCAAGGCCAAAGGCGCAGTCGTGTCCGCCACCGAAATGAGGTCCCGGGAAGAGATGGGTGAAGGGGTCGCCGGGATGGAAGGCATGGATATTCCGGTGGAGTGGGGTGGACATCGGGTTGAGACATTTCTTCAACAGGATCTCATCGTCGTCAGCCCGGGGGTCGACCTCGATCTCGAGCCCCTTCAACGGGCAATGAAAAAAGGGATTCAGGTGATCAGCGAGATCGAACTGGCTTACCAATTCATCCACATTCCAATTATCGGGATCACAGGGACGAACGGCAAGACGACAACGACCCTGCTTGTTGGGGAGCTCTTGAAGGAAGCGGGCAGAAAAGTTGGAGTGGGAGGGAACGTCGGGGAACCTTTGATTCTTTTTGCTGAAGGGGGCGATCAGTGGGAGATCCTGGCGGCTGAGATCTCCAGCTTCCAACTGGAGGCAATCGAAACGTTCCGGCCCCGATGGTCCATTCTCATCAACGTAACCGAGGATCATCTGGACCGATACGCATCCTATGCACAATACATCGATGCAAAAGCCCGAATCTTTATGAATCAAACCCCGGAAGACATAGCGATCCTGAACAGGGACGACCCGATCGTCATGAAGCTGGCTGAAACGGCCAAGTCAAGAAAGGTCTTCTTCAGCCTCAAGAAAAAGCTGGAGAGGGGTGCATTCTATGATGGAAGGAGTATCATCCTCCGATTGAATGGGGAAGAGGAAGATTACTCTCTGGAAAAGGTCCCGTTGAAAGGGATTCACAACGTAGAGAATATGATGGCAGCCCTTTTGACAGCCAGGCTCAGCGGCTGCACCCAGGAAGCCGCTAAAATCGTTCTGAACCGCTTCAAAGGGCTTGAGCACCGTCTTGAATTCGTTAGGGAGGTTGGCGGCATCCGGTTCTACGATGATTCCAAGGGGACGAATGTTGGATCCGTGGTGAGATCCCTTGAAAGCTTCGTGGAACCTGTGATCCTGATTGCGGGAGGAAAAGATAAAGGCGGTGATTTAAGCCCTCTTAAAGAGGGCATCCGGGGCCATGTCCGGCAAATGATTCTGATCGGCGAGGCAAAGGAAAGGATGGCCAAGGACCTCGGAGGGCTGACCGAAACGACGATGGCCGGGACGCTCGAAGAGGCTGTCGGCCAGGCCTTTCGAACGGCGAACAAAGGAGACATCGTGCTCCTCTCGCCGGCCTGTTCCAGTTTTGATATGTTTAAGGATTACAAGGAAAGAGGAAGGGTCTTCAAGGAAACCGTGAGGAGATTGCAAGAAGCACACTAAGGTGGATCGTGAAAAGTAAAGGCAGATTTGACTATATCTTGTTGTTTGTGGTGCTGGCCCTTGTAGGGATCGGGATCGTTATGGTGTACAGTTCCAGCGCTATCCTGTCCGGAGACCGTTTTCAGGACCCCTACTACTTTTTAAAGAGGCAAGCCTTCTCAGCCGTAGTAGGCTTCCTCCTGATGATTCTAATGATGCACTTCCCTTACCAGGTCCTAAGACGGTTTGCCTATCCTATTCTCATTTTTTCCGTGATCATGCTGATTGCTGTATTGGTTCCAGGGTTGGGCCATCGCGCAGGAGGCTCCACCCGTTGGTTGAAGATTCTCTCCTTTTCTCTTCAGCCCTCAGAATTCGCAAAATTGGGATTGGTCATTTTTCTGGCTTACTTCATGACAAAGAAGGAAGAGAAGATTCGCAGCTTTCGTTTCGGATTTTTGCCCACCCTTCTCCTTTCCGGGCTGGTTATCGGTCTGGTGATAAAAGAGCCTGATTTTGGCGCCGCTCTCTTCTTAACCGTCATGGTCTTTCTTTTCCTTTTTATCAGCGGGGCAAGAATGATCTACCTTGCAGGGGCTTTTCTTCTTTCCGTCCCGGTGGTCTATTATTTAGTGACGTATGTCGGATACCGGTATAAGAGGTTGCTTGGTTTCATCCGGCCTTGGGATGATCCCGGAAACACCAGTTTTCAGATCATCCAATCCTTTCTTTCCTTTGGTTCGGGAGGTCTTTTTGGATTGGGCCTGGGGGAGGGAAGGCAGAAACTCTTTTTTCTTCCTGCCTCTCACACCGACTTCATCCTCTCTGTCATCGGTGAAGAGCTTGGACTGGTGGGCGCCCTGGTGGTTGTCCTGCTTTTCTTCATCCTGACCCTGAGAGGAGTCCAGATCGGGTTGGCCCTGGAAGACCGCTTTGGAGCCTTTTTAGCCCTGGGTATCACACTGATGATCTCGCTTCAGGCTGTCATCAATATGGGAGTGGTCTTGGGACTCCTTCCAACGAAGGGTTTAGCGCTTCCCTTTGTCAGTTATGGAGGAACATCATTGATGGCCAATCTTGCCGGGGTGGGGATACTCCTTCACCTGTCGGCACATACAGAACGGAGGTAACAAAAGATCATTGCAAAATGTAAATCTACCCAAACATATCAGCCATCTAAACCCACCCCCACCCTGCCCCTCCCCCTGAAGGGGAGGGAAATCTTTTCATTCCTCTCCCTTCAAGGGAGAGGTTAGGAGGGGGATAGGGTAGAGGATTTGCATGAGATGTGTCATTGCGGGAGGCGGAACAGGCGGGCATCTATTCCCCGGCATTGCCGTTGCCGAAGCCTTTGTAGAACGGGAAGCAGGAAATGAGGTTCTTTTTATCGGGACCGAAAGAGGGATTGAAGCAAGGGTCTTGGCGGGGGGAAGATTTCCCCTGAAAATGATTCCGGCGATGCCGATTAAGGGAAGATCGTCAATGGGAAAACTGAAAGCGTTATGGAATCTCCCGAAGGCTGTTTCAAAGGCATTCTCAATCCTGAAAGACTTCCGGCCCCAGATCGTCCTGGGGGTAGGGGGATATGCTTCAGGGCCTGCTCTGGTGGCTGCTTTTTTTCTCGGGACCAAGAGGGCCATTCATGAGCAGAACGTGATTCCGGGAATGACCAACAGGATCCTGAAGTGGCTCAGTCACCGGATCTTTATCTCTTTTAAGGAGACGGAAAGATTTTTTCCAAAAGAGAAGACGGTGGTGACCGGAAACCCCATAAGAAGTGAGATTGCCGCCCGTCTTCTTGAACGAACTGAGAGAGGAGAGGGAGGGGAACGATTTACCCTTCTTATCTTCGGAGGGAGTGCGGGCGCCCACCGGATCAATGAGGCGATGATGGAGGCCCTCGATCATCTTCAGGAGATGAAGAATTCAGTCAAAATCATCCATCAAACGGGAAGAGAAGACGTCGATTTTGTTTCCGGGCGTTACATGGAGAAAGGGTTTGATGCCCTCGTCAGGCCCTTCTTCGAGGATATGGCAACGAACTACCGGATGGCCGACCTGATCATCTGCCGGTCCGGAGCAAGTACGATTGCAGAATTGGCGGTGGGTGGCAAAGCAGCCATCCTTATTCCTTATCCCTATGCAGCTCACGGGCATCAACTTCTCAATGCGAAAAAACTTTCGGATGTCGGGGCTGCAAGAATGATTCGCGACGAGGAATTAGACGGATCGAAGCTGGCCTTGGCCATTCTCCACCTATATGTCCATCGAGAGGAACTTCGGTCGATGGAGGAAGCAATCCAAAAGGTGGGCCAGCCCAAGGCAGCCCAGGAGATCGTTGAACAGTGCTACAAGCTACTTGAAAGAATGGAATGATGGAATATTGGAAGATTGGGTTGAAGAAAAAATATTTTGGTTTTTCCCCATTATTCCATCATTCCAACATTCCATTATTCCGGTGAATTTGAAATTTCGGTTTTGAAGATGTATCGCAGAGGCAAGATCAAACACATTCATTTTGTGGGCATCGGTGGAATCGGGATGAGCGGAATTGCCGAGGTATTGCTGAACCTTGGGTATCAGGTCAGCGGCTCCGATCTGAAGGAAACAGAGGTGACCCGGAGGCTCCAGAATCTGGGCTGCGAGATTTTCTACGGCCATCGAAAAGAGAATGTGAAGGAGGCGGATGTCGTCGTCGTCTCCTCAGCGGTCCGAAAGCAAAACCCAGAGGTGGAAGTAGCTGAGGAGAGGCTTATTCCCGTTATTCCCCGGGCAGAGATGCTGGCAGAACTCATGCGGATGAAGATCGGCATTGCCGTCGCAGGAACCCATGGAAAAACAACGACCACCTCTCTCATTTCGACGGTACTCGCAGCAGGGGGGCTCGACCCGACCGTGGTGATCGGAGGAAGGCTCAATAGTATCGGAAGCAATGCAAAACTCGGCCAGGGGGAATTCCTGGTGGCCGAGGCGGATGAGAGCGACGGCTCTTTTATCAAGCTGATGCCGACGATCGCCGTGGTAACCAATATCGATCCGGAACATCTCGATTACTACCAGGGGATCGAAGAGATTAAAGAGACCTTCCTCAGCTTTATCAACAAGATCCCGTTCTTCGGTGTCGCGGTGCTTTGCCTCGATCATCCCAACATCCAGAGCCTCATCCCAAAGTTGAAAAAGCGATTCACCACATACGGGTTAACCACTCAAGCAGACTACCAGGCGAAAGAGATTACCTTCGAAGGACTCTTCACGGCCTTCGATGTTCTGCACCATCGGAAAGAGATCGGACGGTTGAGACTCCAAATGCCGGGGCTCCATAATGTCTACAATGCATTGGCGACCGTGGCGACAGCCTTCGAGCTCGACATCCCTTTTCAGGTTGTTCAGGAGACCCTGCGGGACTTTAGCGGAGTCCAGCGACGGTTCCAGATAAAGGGGGAGAAGAAGGGAATTCTTGTTGTCGATGATTATGGCCATCATCCTGTTGAAATTATGGCTACCCTTCGTGCAGCAAGAACCGGGTGGCAGAGAAGAACCGTTGCGGTCTTTCAGCCCCACCGGTATACACGGACTCAAGCACTTTTCCATGAATTTCTAACGGCTTTTTACGACGCTGAGGTTCTCCTGCTGACGGACATTTATCCCGCAGGGGAGGATCGGATCGAGGGAGTAGAAGCCAGGAGGCTCTCTGAAGGGATTCGGGAATACGGACATAAGAACGTCACGTACCTGCCCGATAAAAAACAGATCGTCGACCATCTTCTGGAAATCATCAAGCCGGGAGATCTGGTTATTACCTTAGGTGCTGGAGACATCTGGCAGGTCTCAGAAGAGCTCGTGAAAAGGCTGGATGAATAGTATTGATTACAAAAGTGAAGCAGAGGGTTTAATTGAAGGAAAGGTCATTTTTGATGTCCCGCTCAGACGGTACACCTCGATCCGGGTGGGGGGACCGGCGGATGCACTTTTTCATCCGAGGAATGTTGATGAGCTTCGAGTGATTGCCCAACACGCCAAGCGAAGAAACATTCCAATCCTGATCCTTGGAAGAGGTACAAATCTAATCGTGAGAGATAAGGGAATTCGGGGTTGGGTGATCAGCCTGACGCAGGGGATGAAAAAGATTCGGATGAACGGAGAAGTGGTGGAAGCAGAGGCTGGCCTCTCTCTTCAACGGCTGGTTCAGTTTACTGGTCAAAAGGGGCTGACCGGAATGGAGCCTTTTTTTGGGATTCCGGGGACGGTGGGAGGAGGACTGGCCATGAACGCCGGCGCATGGGGGGCCGAGTTGAAAGATGTTCTCCTTTCGATGACGGTGATGAAAGAGGACGGAACATTGAACGAGCAACCCCGATCGAAGCTGAGATTCTCTTACCGGCATTTAGACCTGCCTTCTTCCTGGATCATTTTGAAGGGAAGATTTCAGCTAAAACAGGATAGAAAGGAGGAAGTCCTTGAACGGGTGAGGTCCTATTCGGAAATGAGAAAGAAAACCCAGCCGCTCGATTACCCCAGCGCAGGATCTATTTTCAAAAATCCGAAAGAAGGTCCGGCAGGGAAATGGATTGAGGCTGCGGGATTGAAGGGCTTCCGGATGGGACAGGCCATGGTTTCAGACCGTCATGCCAATTTCATTATCAATCTGGGAAAGGCCAAAGCTGACGAACTTCTCCAACTCATCGAATGGGTGGAAAGAAGAGTCTATGAAGCGAAAGGCGTCTCTCTCGAGAGGGAGGTAAGGGTGGTGGGGGAATGAAAGAGACCACCTTTAAAAAGAAAAAGGTGGGTGTCCTGATGGGGGGCGTCTCCCAGGAGAGGGAGATTTCCCTGAAGACCGGAAAGGCGATTCTGAAAGCCCTTTCTGAAAAAGGATATAACACACATCCCATTGACGTCAGCCACGATCTGGCAGAGACCCTGACCCGGGAGAAGATCGAATGCGCCTTCATCGCGCTCCATGGCAGATTCGGGGAGGATGGGACGGTGCAGGGCATGCTGGAGATGATGAGGATTCCCTATACCGGTTCAGGAGTTTTAGCGAGCGCCCTGGCCATGCATAAGATTATGGCCAAGAAACTCTTTCTTTGTGAAAAAATCCCGACTCCTTCCTTCGAGGTCCTCTCTCGGGAGGTAATCGAAAAAAACCAGATAAAAGAGTTTTCTTTTCCCCTTCCCCTGGTCGTTAAGCCGGCCAGGGAAGGTTCCACCATCGGAATTTCCATTGTCCAATCGGCAGAGGAATTGGGTGTCGCCTTGAAGAAAGCAGGGAAGTACGATGCGGAGATCCTTGTGGAAGCCTTTATGAAAGGGAGAGAGATTACAGTCAGTATCCTTGGAGACCTCCCTTTGCCCATCATTGAAATTGTGCCAAAGAGCGGCTTCTATGACTACCACTCGAAGTACACAAAAGGAGAAACCCAATATATCATTCCCGCTCGCGTACCGAGGGAGAAGTACCTTCATGCTCAAGAGATCAGTTTGCAGGCCTTTAAAACATTGGGTTGCTCAGGTTTTGGCAGGGTGGATTTGATGACGGATGAAAACGATGACCCTTTTATCATTGATGTCAACACCATGCCGGGGATGACCGAAACATCCCTTTTCCCGAAAGCGGCAGGGTATGCGGGCATTCCCTTCGAGGATCTGGCAGAAAGAATTCTGTTGGGGGCTTCGTTGAAACAGTAAGCAGAAAGCAGTAACCAGCAATCGGAGGGCAGAAAGGAGAAAGATCGTCATTCCGGCGAAAGCCGGAATCCAGTAATTTCAAATAATTATTAAGAGACTGGACACCGGTTTTCACCGGTGAGACGACTTTTTAAGAAACCATTAATAGCATTAATAGTGAATGACATAAGATGGCGATTCTAAACAAAGGAAATTTTTTTCGACCCAAGCAGAGGCAGGGAAATAGGGGTGGAGAACGGTCCCAACAATTTCTGAAAAGGGCCATTCGTACAGCGTTCTACCTCCTTCTCCTCACCTTATCCCTGTTGACGGGACACCGGATTTATACCTATCTCTTGGAAGCCCCTATGTTTCAAGTGAGAGAGATTTCAGTAGAAGGATACCGTAAGATTCCGAAACAGGCGCTTCTTTCCCTCGTTCCGATGGAGGAGATGACCAATCTGTTCACGGTCCGATTGAAGAAGATTGCCAAGCGTTTCGAATCTCATCCCTGGGTTGAAAAGGTGAGAGTCAGAAAAGTCTTTCCCCACAAGATCTGCATCCAGGTGGAAGAAAGAAAACCAATCGCCATTCTCCAGCTGGATGAACTTTATTATATCGACTCCCAGGGAGTCATCTTTTCACATGCCGGAGAAGGAGATGGGTATGACTATCCTTTTCTTACAGGGCTGAACCGCCAACTCATGGAAAAAGATGAGGAGGGAGCGAGACATCTCATTCTGAAAGCCCTGGAACTTCTTCGATTCGCGGAACAGGAAAAGGGCAATCCCCTGCGGGAGATTTCTGAGATTCATATGGAAAGGGATTATGGGATCAACTGCTTCACACAACAGGAAGGATTGGAAGTAAGATTGGGTTGGGACGATTTTGGAAATAAATTGAGGAGATTGTCCTTCATCTGGTCGGATCTCCGGAAGAGAGGTCTTTCCGTCATGGCCATCGACTGCAGCGATCCGAAAAAGATGGTGGTGAAACAGGCCATGACAAGACGGGAAACAGGGAGGAGGTGATTCAAGGGTGGGTAAGAAAGATTCATTTTTGGTAGGGTTGGACATCGGAACGACGAAGATTTGTGCCGTCGTAGGAGAGATGAACAATGGGAAAGTCGATATCATCGGGCTGGGGACCTTTCCTTCCAGGGGGTTGCGAAAAGGCGTCGTAGTCAATATTGAGAGCACGGTCCAATCAATCAAGAAGGCGGTGGAAGAAGCAGAGCTCATGGCGGGGTGCCACATCACATCCGTATATGCCGGGATTGCCGGGGGACATGTCAAGGGGATCAACAGCCACGGGGTCATTGCCGTGAAGAACCGGGAAATTGGACCGAATGACGTGAAGAGGGTCATCGACGCAGCCAGCGCGGTGGCGATCCCAATCGACCGGGAGGTGATCCATATCATCCCGCAGGAATTCATTGTGGATGATCAGGACGGGATCAAGGACCCGGTGGGAATGTCGGGGGTGAGACTGGAAGGAAGGGTTCACATCATTACGGGAGCCATTGCTTCCGCACAGAATATCATCAAATGTGCAAACCGTGCCGGATTGAATGTGGACGACATCGTTCTGGAACAGCTTGGCTCGAGCGAGGCCGTTCTGACACCCGAGGAAAAGGAACTGGGAGTCGCCATTATCGATATTGGAGGAGGAACGACAGATCTTGTCATCTTTGCCAACGGCGCCATTAAGCACACGGCTGTTTTTTCCCTGGCCGGGAGCCATATCACCAGTGACATCTCCATGGGACTCCGGACCCCTGTGGAAGAGGCTGAAAAAATCAAGATTCGGTATGGATGTGCGCTCACCGCCATGGTGCGAAAAGATGAAACCATCGAAGTTCCCAGTGTGGGAGGGAGGAAGCCCCGGGTCCTTTCAAGACAAACCTTGGGAGAGATTGTTGAACCGCGGGTCGAGGAAATTCTCTCCCTGGTTCACCATGAAATTATGAAGATGGGATTTGGAGATCTGATGGCTTCGGGTGTGATCCTCACCGGCGGGAGCGCCATCTTAGAAGGAATGCCGGAGTTGGCGGAACAGATTTTCAACCTTCCCGTTCGCCGGGGAACCCCTGTCGGGATCGGAGGGTTAGTCGATCTGGTCGCCAGTCCGATCTACGCGACAGGAGTCGGATTGGTCCTTTATGGGAATCAACATCGGGAACAAGGCCAGAGCCGATTTAAGGTAGGCGAAGGGAACCTTTTCAGTAAGGTCACTCAACGGATGAAAGGATGGATCGAGGAATTCTTTGGATGAAAATAGAAAATTCGAAATTCGAATATCGAATATCGAAACAAATACGAAATTCAAATGCCAAATGTTCTAAACTCTTCCTGTTTTATTCAAATTTTGTGTTTTGGACATTCGGGATTTGTTTCGTGCTTCGGATTGGTCCTTGACGGACGCTTCGCCCGATATTCGGATTGGGTCCCAAGAAGGAGGGGAAAATGATTGAATTTGACGAAAATAAGAATCTGTCTGCCAAGGTGAAGATCATTGGTATCGGAGGAGGAGGGAACAATGCGCTCAATACCATGATTGCTTCGGAGCTCACGGGTGTTGAGTTTATTGCTGCGAATACGGATGCCCAGGCGCTGGCAGCAAACCTCGCTCCTGTGAAGTTACAGCTGGGATGCAACCTCACGAAAGGTTTAGGGGCAGGGGCCAATCCTGAGACCGGACGAAAGGCCGCTCTCGAAGACGTGGAAATGATCCGCGAAGCACTGAGGGGAGCGGACATGGTCTTCATCACTGCCGGGTTAGGCGGTGGGACAGGGACCGGGGGAGCTCCTGTGATCGCCGAGGTGGCCAAGGAAATGGGCGCGCTGACCGTAGCCATCGTGACCAAGCCTTTCCACTTTGAAGGAAAGAAGAGAATGAAACAGGCCGAGGAAGGCCTCGCTAATCTCAAAATGACCGCTGATGCCCTCATTACGATTCCGAATCAGCGGCTTCTCAGCATCAGCGGCAAGAGCATGACTCTCTTAGAAGCATTCAAAAAAGCGGACGAGATTCTTTTTCACGCGGCCAAAGGGATCTCGGATATCATTGTCGGCCAGGGCGTGATTAATCTGGACTTCGCGGATGTCCGGACCATTATGTCCGAAACCGGTTTAGCGTTGATGGGAACAGGCATCTCATCCGGTGAGAACCGCTCTGTGGAGGCGGCCCAAAAAGCCATATCCAGCCCCCTTCTGGAAGATATCTCGATTGAAGGCGCACGGGGATTGCTCATCAATATCACCGGAGGCTCGAACCTGACGCTCAATGAGATCAACGAAGCGACGACCCTTATCCAGAAAGAGGCCCATGATGACGCCAATATCATCTGGGGGATGGTGATTGACCAGGAGATCAAAGAGGACGTCAGGGTGACCGTGATTGCCACCGGTTTTGGAAAGATCGAGGAGAAGAGTATTCCTAATCCAAGTCAAGTCTCCCGGTTTAAAAAGATTGCCCCTCTTTCCTTCAATTTTAAGGAGAACAACAAGGAGATTCCAGCATTCCTGCGAAAAGTAAAGGTGAATGAACGATTTGAAGAGGTGAAGCTTGAAGATCCGCCGTATTCACTGGACGATGAGGACCGTTTGGATATTCCCACATTCTTAAGAAAACAGGCCGATTGATTAAAGCCGAAATTCGAAATTCGAAGCACGAAATTCGAAACAAGTTCAAATGGCCTAAACAGGAATTTCGAAACGGGGTTTTTGGAAATTTGGTGATTCGGATTTAGGATTTGTTTCGAGTTGGTCCCCTTGGGACGCTTCGCCCGATATTCGGATTTCGGATTTGTGGGTTGGGGACGAGTCACTTTTCTGTTATAGTAATTCTAAAGTTCAGAAAGTGACTGCCAATCCCCGACAATGATCTCTTGGAAACTCGTCCAGAAGGCAAAACGGCTTCTTGCAAAAGAGAGGGGGACTATTTATAAGCCATGGGGTGGAAGGATTGCGGTCTGCCTCATCTATCCGAACCATTATTATGTAGGGATGTCCAACCTGGGATTGCAGACCCTCTACGGGTTTTTCAACGCGGAGGACGACGTCGTCTGCGAAAGGGCCTTCCTCCCTGACCCGGAAGATCTCCCCGAATACCAAAACGGTCAGACTCTTCTTTTCTCCTTAGAATCCCAGAAACCACTCTCCGAGTTCGATCTTTTAGCTTTTTCTATCTCCTTTGAAAATGATTTTCTGAATGCTTTAACCCTTCTTGAGCTCATTCATCTTCCGTTGGAAAGCCGTTCCCGTGATCGAAGAGGTCCTCTGGTGATCGCGGGGGGAGTAGCGATTTTTCTTAATCCCGAGCCGGTTGCGGACTTCTTCGATCTCTTCGTTTTGGGTGAGGCAGAAGAGGTTTTGGGCGAGTTTCTGAATGTTTATCGTCATGTCATGGCCAGGGGCGGGGAGAGGGAGAAGGACGAACTCCTGCGGGAATTCGGCAAGGTGGAAGGAATCTATGTTCCAAAATTCTATCGGCCCACCTACTCTGAAGACGGAAAGATGGCTGGCATGAATCCGGAACCAGGATTTTCACCACGGGTGAAGCGAAGATGGGTGAAAGAACTCGATCGTTTTGCGACGCGATCCACAATATTCACACCGGATACGGAACTCAAAGGGATGACTTTGGTGGAAGTAAACCGGGGCTGCCCCAGAGGATGCCGGTTCTGTGCCGCTTGTTTCATCTATGGGCCTTTTCGAAACCGGAGTCTCTCCTTTCTTGAATCTCTCTCAGGAGAGGGATTAAAAGAGGAGAAACGCATCGGGCTGACGGGGACAGCGGTTTCCGATTACCCGCAGCTGATGCCGTTATGTCAGACGATTCTCTCGACGCAGGGAGGCATTTCGCTGGCATCCTTGAGACTGGATGCCATTACTCAATCCCTTGTTCAGTGTTTGAAAGAAGGGGGAAACCGAACTGTGGCGATCGCCCCGGAAGCAGGCTCGGAGAGGCTTCGAAAATTGGTGAAGAAGGGCTATAAAGAAGAAGAGATCCTTAAGGCGGTTGAAACCCTGGTGAAAAACGGCCTTTTCCAAATCAAATGTTACTTTTTAATCGGGCTCCCTTCGGAAACGGATGAAGACATAAAAGCTATTGTTCAGTTGGCCAAGCGGATCCGCCATCAAGTTCTTTCCCATCTGGGAAAGCGGGGAGAGCGGTGGAAGATTGTTTTAAGTATCAATCCCTTCATTCCCAAACCGGCCACTCCCTTTCAGTGGGCTCCGATGGAGAGAGTGGAGGAGTTGAAGAGAAGGTTGAAGCTGATTCAAAAAGGAATCCGAGGAGAAAAAGGGATCGAGATGATTTATGATCTCCCCAAGTGGGCTTATGTTCAAGCCCTGCTTTCGAGGGGGGATCGAAAGGTTGGAAAAATCCTACTGGCGGCTCATCGGCTCCAGGGCGATTGGAGCCGTGCCTTTCGGGAAACAAACATTAATTCGGACTTTTATGTGTATCGGGAAAGGGATTTGGATGAGGTTTTTCCCTGGGACTTCATCGACCATGGCATCCCAAAAGAATTTCTAAGAACGGAATACCAGAAGGCCTTGAAGGAGGCAGGAGTAGCTACATAATAATAATCAATGACCAATAATCAATGCTCAATGTTTTAATGCTTTGCAGTCAAAGAATTATTAACACGGACACGAGACACGGTCACGGAGACGAATCAAGGAGATTACAGATGAAAACAGAGCAGGTCTCTTTTGTGAGTGAAGGTCAAAAGATCGCAGGGGTCCTCCATCTCCCTGATAAGAAACGTCCTTCCTGTGTGATCGCTTCTCACGGTCACCTTTCCAGCAAGGAGAGTGAGAAGTTTATTGCCCTTGGAGAGCGCCTTTCCCAGGAGGAGATCGCCATGTTACGCTTTGACTTCAGAGGGTGCGGCGAGAGCGAAGGAAGGATTGAAGATGACACCATCACGCGAAGGATTGCCGACCTGGCCGCCTCAGTCCAATTCATGCGGTCCTATCCGGGGCTGGGGAAAAAAAGAGGTTTAGTCGGATCGAGTCTGGGAGGCTATCTCTCCCTGCTCAAAGCTTCAATGGACAAAGAAATAAGAGCGACTGTGATTTGGGCGACTCCCTTCCACTTAGATGACCTTGGGTCAAAAAAGGCAGAAGAGGAAAGCCCATCCCCCGGTGAAGCCTTTCTTCAGGATCTACCCAGGCATCGGCTCCTTCCGCTTTTGACGAATGTCTCGAATTGCTTGGTGATTCATGGAAATCATGATGAGGTGGTTCCGATGGATCAGGCGTGGGAGATCTTTAACGGGTTAGGTTCTCCGAAGGAGATCCGTGTCATTGAGGGAGGAGACCACCGGCTTACAGACCCTGTACACCGCCAGCGAGCCATCGACCTCAGCGTGGCCTGGTTCAAGAAGTTTCTGTAGCAGGCTGCTGAAAAATACCCATCTGCGGCGTTGCTCTCATCCTTCGTCATTGCGGCGTACGACCCAGTACGCCTCATTCCTCAAGATTTCGAGAGCCTTGCATCTGGGCATTCTTGATCAGCCTGATGAAGTAGAGTCGGCGTCCCCGCCGACCCCGCATTGTGCTCTTATCAGGGTTTGATTTCCTTAATCTTCCAACCGTCGTCTTCTTTCTTGAATGTAACGTCTAAGATGGTTCCACTCCCCTGGGGAGCGCCACCTGTCTTCGAAGAGATTTTCGTAAACCATTCCACTCTTGCATAGGCTGTTTCACCTGACACCGACCCCTTTTTTAGATCAAAAGAAAGATCCAGGTAAGTGAAATTCTTCCAGGAATCAAGGGTTGCCCTCTTTTTTCCTTCTCTGTTCCTGAAATCAGTGGCGTAACAAGACATGAAGAGATCGATATCTTTCTCTAAGTTGGCCTGTCGAATATTCTCCAGAAGACCTTTAATCTCTTCGATCTCCTGAGTTTCTGTTAGCGTGACTTGAACTGAAGCGGAGCTGGGAGAAGAAGGAGAGGGGGAAGGGCTGATCGCGGACGGTCCAGTCGTCACAGATTGTATTGTTTCTTTTGAGGAAGAACCGCTGGAATCGGTTTTCTTCATGATAAAATGAGAATAGAAAGACCAGAGGAGGTATCCCCCTGCAACCGCTAAGATCAAGATACTGAGTGCTTCCAAAGGCAGACGGCGGAAGTTGATTTTTCTCTTCCGCGGAAGAATCACCTTCCGTTCCAAATTCGCCTCTGTCGTTCTTTTGGTTGAGCTTGGTTCGGGAGCTTCTCCGGCTGCCTCTCTTGGGGCGGGAGGAGGTTTGGGAGAAGAAACCGCCTGGTGTTCATGCAATCGAGCCGAAAGGAGCTCTTCCTCAAGCTGGGTTTCCACGGGGATGGTCGTTTCTTCCTCTTTTTGGACTTCCGCTATTTCAGGAGCAGGAGGTTTCTCTTTTTCCTGAGAAGGAGCTTGTTCGATGAGGGTTGACCCACATCGGACGCAAGTCTCCCTTCCTTCGTAAATGATTTTGCAGCGGGGGCAGACAAGTCTTTTTTTGGGAGGTTCCTCAATTTCAAACGGCTCTTCGGATAGCAAAGATTCAAAGGGCCCCTCCTCAGACAGCGCTTTTTCATCATGCGGCTGGGGCAGGTTTCCCTGACTCAGGTCAGATTCTTCTTTGTTCTTGAGAGAACTTCCACAGATACGACAGACGGTTGTACCGTCTTCATGTTCGGTATAGCAATTGGTGCAGACAAGCATCCTCAATCCCCTAAAATCCGAAACGCGAATTTCGAAGTCCGAAACAAATCCCAAATCGAAATGTTCAAAATCTCTTTCATCTGATTACCTCTCCATTTTCAATTTCTTACTTTGCGAATTCGAATTTGTTTCGTAATTCGGAATTCGTGCTTCGAAATTCCATCCTTCACCTCACATGGGTTTTGGCTTAGGAGGAGACGGCGAGGCGGGAAGCGTTGGTTTAGGTGCTTCTATTGTAGCGGCTTTGGTCATCCAAATCTCTTTTCCATTCTCGAGCCGAACACGCAGCCAGTCCCCTTTTTCTTCAAGAATAGCTAAAGTCGTCCCTTTTTTTATGTTACCGACTACTTTAAAATTAGTTCCCGGTCCCTCCCGAAGATTTACCGAATCCCATACGACCTGCGTTACACGGTAAATGGGTTTGGGGGCTGCTGCTGGTGGCTGGGGAGGGAGAGAAGCTGCCCTGGGAGGAGCTGGTGAAGGGGGAGGCTTGATGGGTTCAGGGGATTTAGAAGGAACCACAGTGGCTTTGGGTTGTGGTTCCACGTTTTTCTGTTTTTGTGTCTCCCCCGCAGTCTGTGCAGCTGAAGAGGGAGAGCTTGGGGTGGGATGGATCATGCGATCCACCGTTGAACAACTCAGCAGAAAAAATGCAACTGCAATCCCCATGAGGGCTTTCAAAACCGGATACCTATGGATGAGTTTCAAAAATCTCCTCCTTTTTTCCCAAGAGGGGCTTTGTTATGACGACATAGTTATTGAAAAATTGAAAAGATCATTCATATTCAAGCAAAATGAGTGCCAATTTTTGCCAAATTCATTAAACCGATTCCCATTGATTTTTAAGGTATTTTAGGAGGAACGGCGGTAAAAAAGTGTCCACTCTTGTTACATCGCGAACAAATAGGTGATTCATTCCTGGAAAAAAATGGAATGCCTTGGTGACCAATTTACCCAGCAATAGGAGACCCCGGTCTTAGAATATTTAGATATAATGGTCTTGTAAAAAGTCGTCTCACGGTGAAAACCGGTGTCCAGTGTTTTCATGATTATATGAAATTCCTGGATTCCGGCTTTCGCCGAAATGATGATCAGCCTTTTCGACTTTTTACGACTTCATCAAATATCAAAATGCCTATGGGGACTCCGCTGTGGTTGCTTTGCCAATCCAACCTTCCTGGCCATCTTCAAGTCCGACTCGAATCCATGCTCCTTTTTCTTCCAAAATGGATAGAGCCGTTCCTTTCTGGATCTCGAGGACCGATTTGAAATTTGTTCCCGGACCCTCACGAAGGCTTGCCTTAGGCCAAATCACGTAAACGATTCGAGGACCGGATCCTGAAGGTGTTTTTGAAGAAAGCGGGGGCGAAGCGATTGCCTGAGCGGGAGCAGACGTTTGCGCGGGAGGAGCAGGCTGGGGCGAAGCCGACGCGCGGTAATATTCGGGGGGTGTCTTGGCAACAATGAGTCTGACCGATTCTTCAATAGCGACGCGGATTGCTTTTTCCATGGGCGTTTTCGAATAGCCGCCAAACGCTCCGGCCAATCCTCCTCCACCCAGACTACCGAGTCCTCCAATATCGGTCGCTTTTCCTTCAACCTGCTCGGAGGCAAGTCTCCGGCCTGTTCTCGCATCAATCACCTTGATGATCATGGCAACATGGGAGTTTTTAATTCCTCCGAGAATTCCTCCGACAATTCCCGATTTTCTTGATAGGACACCTCCTAATCCTCCCCCGGCACCCGAAGACCCGGGCTCAAACTCCGTAATCGTTCCCTCAATCAGGAGGTCCGCTCCCTCGATTTCACCGATTGGGGCTGCTGTCTCTGTCCGTACGCGGCCGGAGGCCCCAAGGTCCTGTTCTTTGATAACGTCATCCAGGGATTGTCTTTCCAGAACGATGAAACGATTGGTCGAAAAGAGGGCGTTGGCCAACATCTCCGCCATCCCATTTCCGATCTGACCGGTATAATGACCTTTGGCACTCTTATCCAGAAATTTTGTCACCGCGACTCTCGCCTTTGGGCCCATATAATCTTCTTTCTGGGCCTGATCAATGGTTGGCCCGCCTGACGGAGTTCCACTGGCCTTGGGAGGAATAAGCTGGGCCATGGCTGCGTTCACCATCAGAACGGTATAGAGAACGATGAGAGCTGATAAAACGATTGTCCCTATCTTTTTCATAGATCTGTTTCTCCTTTCTTTGAGAAAAATCTAACTTTATTTACCTTAATGTTGCATTGAAAAGGCAGTCGAGTATGCTTCCAGATCTTTAGAGTGCAGGTTTTTAGTATGTTTTATGGGTAACATGTATTATTTCAATTCTTCCAGAATGGCGGCCATGGTAGACCCTGCCTGTCCATGAATGATAAGGTCAGCCATTTCATCACAGGGAGTAGGATCGCGGTTAATGATCACCAACTTGGCGCCATGCTGTTTTGCAATCACGGGCATGGACGCTGCGGGTTGAACGACCAGCGAGGAGCCAATCACGATGAATAGGTCACAGAGGGAAGATCGGCGGTACGCCTCGTTGGTCTCTTTATCCGGCATGGACTGGCCAAAAGAGATCGTTGCAGGTTTCAAGAGCCCGCCGCAATCATCGCAACGAGGAGAATCGCCCCCCTTTTTTAATTGTTCCTGGATCGGGTCCCGATCATACTTTTTTCTGCAACTTAAGCAGGAGACAATCATTGCATTCCCGTGGAGCTCAATAATCATTTCTTTTGAATTGCCGGCCTTTGAGTGAAGATCATCGATGTTTTGGGTAATGACACAATCCAGCTTTCCAAGATGCTCCAACTCAGCAATGGCCAGATGGGCAGAATTCGGTTGGGCCTTCTTCATGGGAATGTACATTTCGGTTGACATCTGCCAGTATTTTTGTCTTGATGTTTCACTCGACAAAAAGTTCTGGAAGTAGAAATCCTCTGGATCATATTTGTCCCAAACCCCTCCGGGACTTCGGAAATCGGGGATTCCCGATTCGGTGCTGAGACCCGCACCGGCAAAGACCACCACCCTTTCAGAAGTAGCAATCCAATCTGCCACCTGTTTGATCTTCTCTTCCATCCGATCCTCCGTTTTTTCAGAACCCCTGACGAGGGGGTGGGGGCCTCCCTAACTCCCCATTTTCCTTAGACCCTAAAATATTACCAGGATTTTCTCAACGTTGAAGCAAGGTTTTCTGAAAATTGTGAAAACGAGCCTGAACTGTGCTTGCAAGGAGGTGATTCAATATGATAAAATTTCTAAAATGAGCAAAGGACCGGCATGAAGTGTCATCTTATTAAGCAGGGGTATGCCCGTGGAAGTTGCCTGACAGAGATTGATGGAGGAAAGCTCCATGCTTGCGAAGCGACTCTCAGGCATACCGATCAGGGCCTTTCCAGGCTAATCTCTGCTGTTCATCTATCCCGCCCGGAAAATTATCTCTCTATCTACCAATCCGGTTGTAATTTCTCCTGCCGGAAATGTCATTCTTGGACATTTACTAAGAAGGCCAAGGGGCGCTGGTGGTCCCCTGCGGAGATTCTGAAAGCGTGCAAAGAATACGAGAGCGAAGTGACGATTCAGGAGCCCCGAGAGCATGCAACTGCTTTTCATGCCCATGATTCCTGCCGGTGTTGCGGGGCTTGCGTGATGCATGGGAAACGATCCTCTCTCTGCCCCAGAGTGATTCAGAAGAAAGAGATTGTGTTGAGCCCCCAGGGTTGGGGACCTGCCCGCAACATCGTCGCCTTCACAGGAGGAGACCTCACCTGTTGTCCGGAGTTCTATGTTCAATGTGCGCGCCTGATTAAATCGGAGACCCGTCTTTGGATGCTAATCGAGACCAATGGTTATGGACTCACCCCCCAGAATCTCGATCTCTTAAAAGAAGCAGGGGTCGATTCCTTCTGGCTCGATATTAAAGCCTATGATGAGACAGATCACAAATGGCTGACAGGCTGTTTCAACCGGAATATCCTTAAACTCCCAGAAGAGATTGTCAGGAGAGGCTTTATCTTGGAAGTTCTCTCCCTTTATGTTCCCAACTTGATTGAAACTTCTCAGTTAAAGAAGATCGCCCGGTTGATTTTTGATGTGGATCCTGAGATTCCTTTCACCATTTTGGCCTTTTTTCCCGAATATCAGATGAGACGGTATAAAGCTCCAAAAGCCTCGGAAATGGTTGAGGCCTTTCATGAAGTCCGTGCCATCGGGCTCAGGAATGTGAGACTGGGCAATGCGGGTGTCTTTGCTTCCACCGATGAAGACCGTTACCTCCTGAAAGAAAAGGTGGGAATGGGTAACTATTAGTTGCTCATGGATAGAATTGTCCGCATAATGACAACAAAGTTGTTCTTGTTCAAACGAATTAAAACTCGAAGCACGAAACTCGAAATTCGAAACAATCTCAAATGACCAAATCTTAATGTCCGGAAAAGAGTTTAAGAAATTTGAATTTGGAAAATTTGAATTTGTTTCGGATTTCGATATTCGGATTTCGGATTTTCTCAACTCGCGGATTTTAGATTGCGGGTTGAAGCGGGGATTGGAGATGGAAAAGGTCAAAAACTATATTGACGGGAAATGGGTCGATGCCAAATCAGGAAAGACCTTTCGGTCCATGAACCCTGCCAATAAAGATGAAGTGATCGGAATCATTGCGAAGTCAGGTTCCGAAGACATTGACCTTGCCGTGCAGGCTGCAAGAGATGCATATGAAGGTTGGCGGTTAATGCCAGCTCCCCGCCGTGGGGAGATTCTTTTCAGGGCCGCAGAATTTCTTTTGAAAAAAAAGGAGGTCTTAGGACGCTTAGAAACCCGGGAGATGGGAAAGATTCTTTCTGAAGGACTCGGGGATGTTCAGGAAGCAATTGATATGGGTTATTTCATGGCAGGCGAAGGAAGAAGGCTCTCCGGAGAGACCGTTCCTTCCGAGCTTCCCAGCAAAGACATGAAATCAGTCCGGGTTCCCATTGGGGTCTTTGGCCTGATTACGCCCTGGAATTTCCCCATCGCGATCCCTGCATGGAAGGTCTTTCCCGCGTTGGTTTGCGGGAACAGCATCGTAGTCAAACCATCCAGTGACACTTCTGTCTGTGCAGCCAAGTTTGTCGAGGCTTTCATCGAGGCTGGGCTGCCCAGGGGAGTCCTCAATTTGATCCTCGGACCCGGCGGAGAGATCGGGGAATATCTGGTGAGCCATCCGGGAATAAACGCCGTTTCGTTTACCGGTTCCTTCGAAACAGGAAAAAGGCTGGAAACGATCTGTGGCTCGATGCATCGTCCAGTGACCACGGAAATGGGAGGGAAGAATGTCATCATCGTCATGGAAGATGCCAATCTCGACCTGGCTCTTGAAGGGGCTCTCTGGGGAGGCTTCGGGACGACAGGGCAACGGTGCACCGCTGCCAGTCGTCTCATTGTTCATAAAAAGATTTATCGGACGTTCATGGAAAGATTCAAAGAAGCTGCTTCGCGCCTCCGTCTTGGGGACGGGCTTCAAAAAGGAACGGATCTGGGGCCCGTGATTAATGAAGCACAGTTCAATAAAGTTCTTCAATATATCGAGATAGGCAAAAAGGAAGGGGCGAGACTCCTATTGGGAGGGAAACCGTGTAAGCAAGGCAACTGTTCAAAGGGGTATTTCATTGAGCCCACGATCTTCGGAGACGTGAAGCCCGAGATGAGGATCGCTCAGGAGGAGATTTTTGGACCAGTCGTTTCCGTCATTAAGATCGAAAGCTTTGAAGAGGCGATCCGGATTGCCAATGGGACCGTATATGGGCTTTCCTCTGCAATTTATACCCAGGATGTGAACCATTCAGCCTTAGCCGAAAGGGACCTGGAATCGGGGATCGTTTACATCAACGCCCCAACGATCGGCGCAGAGATCCATTTGCCTTTTGGTGGAATCAAACAATCAGGTTATGGCCGGAAAGAGGCTGGAGGCCGCGGAGGGGCTCTCGATACGTTTAGCCATTGGAAAGTGATCTATCGCGATTTCAGCGGAAAGCTTCAGAAGGCCCAGATCGACAAAGGATAAAAGCGTAAAAGGGTTGAGGTTGGAGGTTTGAGGCTAAATCCTTTACCTCAAACCTTAAGCGAAGCGGTCCTCGAACCTCAAAATTCATTTCTTAAGGGTGGAATCCCATGGAGAAGCGAATCCTTGTCGTTGACGATGAAGATCGGGTGGTTCGGTCGATTGCTGACGTGCTTGAAGATGAAGGCTTCAAGGTCTCAGTGGCGCGAAGCGGGGAAGAAGCGGTCGAAGTCTTTCAGAGAGAAGTGCCCGATGTGACACTTCTCGACATCTGGATGCCGGGGATGGATGGCATCGAGGTATTGAAGCGACTGAAATGGATAGCTCCAGATTGTCAAATTATCATGATTTCAGGCCATGCAACCATTTCTACCGCGATGACGGCAGTGAAACTGGGAGCTTTTGACTTCATTGAAAAACCTCTTTCGCTGGATGTTCTTCTCGCCACGATCCGCCGAGCCCTCGACCAGCAGGCAGATCTGGTAATCGTGAAGCAGAACGAAGAAATTATCACGGAGGAAATTCCTTCCATCGGGAGAACGCTTTCTCCGCATGAACTCACAGAGGTTCCGGTTCCTTCCGTGCGGGAGGCATTGGGGTTGACGAAAGAGACCTCGAAGGAGAGAAGTTTGTCCCAATACCACCAACGGACACTCAAACGAAGCATGGTCCTGTATGGAACGGGCCTCCATTCAGGCATGAAGACCGGACTGTTGCTGCAGCCGCTTCCTCCTGATAGCGGCATTCTTTTTGGAAACATCTCGTCGGACGAAATTGTGCCTGGACGGCTCGACTATGTTCAGGCAACCGAATTTGCCACTTCCCTGAAAAAGGGAAGGGCCACTGCCAAGACGATCGAGCATCTCATGGCGGTGCTTCATGCCTACCGGATTACGAACTTGATGGTGAAGATGATCGAAGAAATCCCGGTGATGGATGGTTCGGCGATTGAGTTCTGCAAAATGATTGAAGATGCCGGAATAGAAGAGCAAGAGAAGGAGCTGGAGGAACTCGTCATCGATCGAAGATTGGAGATTGTTTATCGAAATAAATCTCTGATCATTGAACCCTGGGATGTCTTTTCCATTCATTATTTTCTCGATTATCCGCCGCCCATCGGGCAACAAATCCTGGAATTTTCGCTGCAAAGTGAGGAATCCTTCAAAGATCAAATTGCCCCCGCCCGAACATTCGGTTTCCTTAAAGACGTAGAGATGCTCGAAAGGATGGGAATGGCTGAGGGGGGAAGGCTTCACAACTTTATTCTCGTCGATGAGGAGAAGATCGTTAATACCGAGCTCCGGTTTCCAGACGAGTTCGTCCGTCACAAAATCCTTGACCTCATTGGAGACTTCTATCTCCTCAATCGCCCCATTCGCGGGAAAGTGACCGCCCGCTTTACCGGCCACACCGAAAATGTTGCCCTCATGAAGAAGATTCAACAGGAGATGAAGATTGAGGGAAATAACAGTAGCCGATAGTCATGATCTTTGTTAATGTAATCGCTTAAAGGGTTACGGCTACGAAGCCCGTATCGTTTAGGGTCTAACGGCTACGTGAAATTCTTAAGACGAATAACGTAACCGATTGACGAAACGGGCATCGTCACCGTGACCCTTGGACGAGCCTTTATTTTCTAATGGGGAAAAAGATGGCTGAAGATTACCGACCTCCGATGAAAGAGTTTTTAGACATGCTGGCCGATTTGTTAGCTGAAAAGTTTTTTGAGCGAATGGATGACCGATTGAAAAAGGTCCCTGAACTCCGGAGACTGATCACTGCCAAGGAAGCCAGTCAGTACTTGAGTGTTTCCACTGATACGGTATACCGAATGGCCTCGCAGAAGAAACTCCCTTACCTTAAAATCGGGGGCCGGATCCTTTTTGATGTGAAAACCCTTGATCACTGGATCGAGAAGCGCCTGGTCAAGGAGAAAGAATGGAAAAGGGAAGAGCTCCGACCCGAGATTGAAAAAAGGAATGCCCTATCCGACATGGAATCCAACTTTCTCGCCCTGCTGAAAAAGAAAAAGGCTGAATAAAAACTTAAGGAATTCGTCTAATATATTAAGAAAATGGGTTTTTGAATTTGCTCTAAATTCAGGGGGGAGTGATTATAATAATAATAAGGAGAAAATTTGAATGGGAGGGGCAAGAAATGAAAAAGTTTGTTGGTCTCCTATGTAGTTTCGCGGTATTGTTAATGTTATTAAGCTGTTATGCAACGACTCCTCGCACTTACGAGGGAGCGGGGGCGGGAGCGGTCATCGGGGGAGTTGCCGGAGCCCTGCTTGACCATCATAATCCGTGGCGCGGTGGTATCATCGGGGGTGTTTTGGGCGCGGTTGCCGGGGCAACAATTACCGAACTTTCTGCACGGGCATCCCGGGAAGCCTATGAAGCAGGGGGACCCGTCGAATACCGGACGGAAAACGGCAGGGGCGTTTATCGAGCGGAACCACTCGACTATGATGCAAGAACTAAATGTCGTAAGATCCATGAAAGAGCATGGGAAGATGGAAGACTGGTGAAGGATCAGGTCAAGGAAATCTGCGAAAGCACAAGATACGAAAAAAGATACTAATATCAATCCTCCTATGATTTAGCTATGATTTAGCAAGCGAGGCCCTGTTTACCAGGGCCTTTCTATTTTTTCAGCAGAAGAGCTGCTATGATTATGCAGCCATTCAGAAAATAAAGGATTCGCACATACCTCCCGTGCTGATCTAAATCTTTCCAGTCTTTCGTTTTTCTGATGATGACTAATAGTCTGACGAAAAGGGGAAGGGTCGCGAGAGAAGCGAGAGCGAGGGGGGAGATTGTTTCTGCAAAGACCAAAAAAAGAATACTTAGGTAAATCAAACCCCAGAAGATCGTCAAGCCGATAAAAGCTCCACTTCGCCCGAAACGGACTGCTAATGTCCTCTTTCCCACTTTCCGATCCGTCTCCATGTCCGGCAAACTCTGGTAATACAAGATCGCTGCCACCATTAATGCAATGGGAATGGAAACGCAGAAAGGAATCCAATCGACCTTGCCTGCAAAGACCCAATAAGTCCCTACGACCATGATGGGTCCCATGTTGACGCCGACAAAGAGCTCTCCCAAGCCATGATATCCGTAGCGAATAGGCGGGGCGACATAAAAGACGCTGCTGAAGAGGGAAAAGAGAAGCATGGGCAACATCAGCCATAGATCCAGCGTTCCCATGAGATAAAAAGCAATAGCCGCAGCGAAGCTATAGAGGAAAAAGATAGCCTTTTTCAGCGCGTTAAGGGAAAGTAAACCCTCCTGAATTACCCGTGATCCTCCGATCGATTGACCCGCATCGGTTCCATGGAGATGGTCAAAGTAGTCATTGATGAGATTGGTTGCCATATGAACGGCAAAGGCCGCCAGATTGACCAGGAGGAACCGGCCCGGATGCCAGTCTCTCCCTTTTGCAGCCAGAACCCAGCCGATGGTTAGGGGCACAAGAGTGGCGATATAAAAGGGCGGCCGGCTGGCCTTGATCCAGGCTTTTAGCAGGTCAGTTTTCATTTTTTATTTTGCAATGCCGTTCGGTTTATAACCGATATGCAGGTAGGTGAGACCGAAGGTCAGGGCATATCTCTCCACCTTTGTGAGCCCCACTTCTTGCATGAGTCGGGCCAGTGCTTCCGGCGTTAGAAAGTTCATAATGGAATCCGCCAGGTATCCATAGGCCGCAGGGTTCCGGGAGAAAAGTCGAGCCAGTCGGGGCAGGATTCGATTGAGGTAAATTCCATAAATGCCCTTGAGGAGCCGGATTTGAGGAAAAGTCATATCCAGGACCATCACCTGGCCACCGGGTACCACAACCCGGATCATTTCTCTGAGGGCGCGGACCTTGTCCGGGATGTTCCGGAGTCCGAAGGCGATTCCGGAAACGTCGAAGTTGTTGTCCGGGAAAGGCAGATTCATGGCGTCCCCTTGCAGGAGACGGATTCTTTCGGAAAGACGGTTCTTTGCAATTTTTACCCAGCCTGAATCGAGCATCTCCTGAACAAAATCAAGACCGGTCACCTCAAGGCGCTGATACCGGGAGGCCGCGTCGATGGCCACATCTCCGGTGCCTGTCGCAACATCGAGGAAGCGGTAGGTTTTAAAGAATCGCATCTTTCGGACGGTGAAGCGGCGCCAGGCCACATCACGCCTCAGGCTTAAGAAATGGTTTAAGAAATCGTATTTTCTATTGACGGTGGAGAAGACGTCCTTGACGATCGTGATACGCTCGGCATCCGTCATCTCTGTCACCGGAGGATATCTCTTCTCTATGGGTTCCTCCATTTGCAGACCCTTTTCTCCAGAATATCGAAAATTTCGTAAAGTACAATTCCAATGGCTGATAAAGCAATAATTCCCACAAACATGGCGTTATAGTCTGCCCGTCCCCAGGAATCGATGAGATAGAGCCCCAAACCGCGGCGCGCGCTGATCGATTCCACAAAGAAGAGCACGGCTACCGCCGTCCCCGTACCAATTCGAAGCGAGGTAAATATCCCTGGAAGGGAGACCGGCCACACCACGTGCCGGTAAAAGTGCCAGCGATTACCACCCAGGGATTTCAGAGAATATATGACTTCGGTACTGATCTTGCGAACGGAATCGCGGGTCGTGATCAGGAGCTGAAAAAAGGTGATCAGGGCGATCAGAACGATTTTGCTGGCATCTCCCAGTCCGAAAAGCAAGAGGATAACGGGCATAAGCACGATCTTTGGTATAGGGTAACTGATATAGATGAGAGGCGCAAACATCCTGTCGAGACGCTGGCTGCTACCCAGAATGAGGCCAAAGGGAATGGCGGTGAGGGAGGCGCAGAAGAGCCCGGCGATCATTCGCCAGGCGCTGGCCTGAAGATGCCCCCAAAAAACATTCTGGCCAATTTCCTTACCCAGCCGGGTGAAGACCGGCAAAGGACCTGGCAGCAGGTTGCTTCCCAATAGGAGGGAGGCGGCATGCCAGAGAGCGATCATGATCAGAAGGGTAAGAAGATAGGCTACCCACCGTCTTTGTCCCATTTTAATTCCTTCAGGAGGCTGATGAAAAATACTCATCTGTCCCGCGCTTCGCGGGATTGTCCTCATCCTTCCCCGTGTCAAGCACGGGGCAGGCTTATGCGGCGTACATTACTGTAGGGAACGCATATATGCGTTCCCTACGAGGGATTTTGGCCGCCCCGCATACGGGATTTCGCAAAGCTCAACTTGCATCTGCCTGGCAGGCATGGGCATTTTTGATCAGCCTCCCCAAGTTGTATTATTTTTTCCAGACGTTAGTATCTGGCGGATTTCTAAAGTTCGATCAAAAAATTCTGAGTTCTTGCGATAATCCAGATTTCCCCATCCAGGATTCTCGACCATCGTCTTGATGCCGGGCGGCTGGTCATCCAGGATAAGAATTCGATGTCCCAGGAAAATCGCTTCTTCAATATTATGAGTGACGATGATATAGCTGAACTGCCGATGATGGAAGATCGTGAGGAGGTGGTTCTGGAGGTGTTCCCTTGTGATCGTATCCAGGGCGGCAAAAGGTTCATCCAGCAGCAGGAGACGGGGCTGCAGCAAAAGAGCCCGCGCTAAGGCCACCCGCTGTCGCTGTCCGCCGCTTAACTGATGTGGAAAGAGGTGATCCAACCCCTCAATCCCCAGTTCTTTCTTCAGAGTATTCAGTTGCTCCTGGGGAAGGTGAATCTTCTGGAATCGGGCTCCTAAAGTAATGTTGGATGCCACGTTCTTCCATGGGAACAAGCCGTATTCCTGTAATACCAGAGCAATCTTGTTGGTTGGCTTCGTAAGAGGTGCGCCTTCTAGCCACATTCTTCCTTCTGTGGGGGGGAGTAACCCGGTCAAAATGAGCAAGAGAGTTGTCTTGCCACAGCCCGAAGGTCCGACGATGGAAAGGGAATCACGGGAGAAGAGGTCAAAGGTTACTCCCTGGAGAACCATCTTCGATCTGATGCTATTCTGAAAGATCTTCTTCAGTCCTTCAATTTTAAGCAGTTCACGGGAGATAACCATCTGTCACCATCTGCCTGTAATTCATTTCCTTTTGAATGATCCCCTTTGATCGGAGCCAGCGATAGACGTCCATGACTTGAGCGGGGTCGGGCAACGTCAACTTTTCGAAAGGAGGAATGGCGAATTTCTGGTGTAATAGATCGGGAATACGACAGTGATGGTTCATCATGGGCCGGCCCTCAGCGGGATTCTTATTGATAAAGGCGGCTGCCTCTGAAACTGCCGCCATGAAGGTTTTGGCAGCTTTAGGATGCTCTTTCAAAAAAGGTTCGCTGAAGGCAAGGACCGTGGCGGAGATCCCCTTTCCCGCATCATCAGCCACTGTCTGCGCTCCTTTCATTTCTGCCAGGGAGACCATGGGTTCAGGCAGGATCGCTGCTGGAACCTGGTTCGTCAATAACATCTGGAGACGGATCGGGATATTCTTCACCTCAATCATATTGAGCTGTTTGACGGGTATATTTTGGGACTCCACAATTTTCATAGCGATATACTCAATGATTGTATTGGAACTGATCGCCATCCCTGCCTTTGCCAATTCAGAAAGCCTTTTGTCCGGGGCATTGGGGGAGGCCATGATTGCAAACATGCGTTGCGACGGAGGGGTGTTAAAGAGAGTGGCCGCTATTTTTATGGGGATTCCATTCGCATTAAGCACCATGGGGGTCATGAGGTCTCCAAAGTATCCCTCAATCTGCCCGGAAGTGAGGGCCACATCCTTTTCCATGGCAGAGTTGAAGGGGATCAGATCGACGGAAATGCCCTGTCCCCGGAAAAAACCTTTCTCAGCGGCTACAAAGAGAGGTAAGGCTTGAACAACCGGCAGGACACCGAAACGAATGGTCGGAGCGGGTTGGGCTTGGAGGATGCTCGGGGAAACAACCAGCAGTAAGGTAACGAAAGCGATCCAACTTTTTTTCATATTTTTCTCCCATGGAATCCCCTCACCTTTCCTCTCCCCCGTGGAGTAGACTCACCGCACTCCCCTGTGGAGTAAGCTTGCTGTCGCTCCACAGGGGGCAGGGCAGGGTGAGGGATGCTACGATTTTCTATTCGGATTCAAACGATAAGAAATCAGGGTAGAGTGGAAGAAAATTTCTTTATTTGATAATCCCATTCCTGGGTCTGAAAATCGATCCGGGTCTTATTCGCTTCCGGGCATACGGTTGCGGTGACGTAACCCCCCCCCCCTTCGAAGGTAAGACACTGTGGGGTTTCTTCGGTTATATCGAGACCCAGCCCTCCCTTACCAAAGTAGTTTTTCAACGCCTCAACGGTCTTCTCCTGCGATAGCTTCGTTTGGACCTCGAGCTTCAACATGGATTATCCTCCTTTGATTCGAGCTTTTCCCGATCCTTCATAGACCCCGGGGATTCTTTCTCCTAATTTGCCTCAATCAACCCCAACGCTTTCTCATAAGCCACTTCCATATCGGGCAGATGGGTAATATCAGGAACGACCTGAATATACCGGATCATTCCCGTTTTGTCCACTACAATGACGGAACGGGCCAGAAGCATCATGTCCTCCATCAGAAGTCCCGTGGCCCGTCCAAAGTCCCCTAATTTATAATCCGACAGAAATTGGACATGGGTGAGCTTTGCCTCGGTTGCAAACCGTTTCTGAGCAAACGGAGTGTCACGGCTGATCGTGATGCGCCTCACCTCCGCGGGAAGGATATTCCCCTTCTCGCCCAGGGAATGGGTTTGGGCCTCACAGACGGGGGTATCCACAGATGGGACAATACTCAGAATGAGAACGGTCCCCTTTTCCTGTGAGAGATCAACTTCTTTCATGGTCATGGCATCAACCAACCTGACAGAGGGCAGGGGTTTTCCAACAGACAAAGGTGTTCCAAGGAGCTTGAATCGCAGCTCTCCCCGGGCGACAGTGGTCCCCGGTCCGATAGACCCCTGGTCTATCGGAATTTTCGGTTTAACAGCCGCACAAGCTAATATCACGATCGACAAGAATGATAATGAGATGATGGAAAGGCTTTTCCATTCCATAATGAGCCCTCCTTTCCTTTGAATTATTTCATTATATACTTTTTCCTCCAGGATGGGAAGAAAACAACAATGATGTTGGTAGCCGCAACCTTCAGGTTGCGCCATTCTCGTTCCGGTAAAGACCGGAGCGGCTACCGATTTAGGGTTTGGAAGCATAGTTTAGAATCACCCAGATAGATTCCTCAGGCATGGTTTCGCATTTGCAGTTCCAAAGGATGGGGATGGAGATAATACTGGTCTTTCAGATTGGACAGACCATATTTCCGGGCATGATGATTCATGAGAGTAAGGGGGACGATAAGGGGGACATTCCCCTGCCCGTATGAGTCAATGGCTTCAACCAGTTCCTTTTTTTCGTCAGTGAGAAGCTTTTTTTTGAAATAGCCCAGCAGCTGTTGAAGAACCTTGGAATTTTTTTTAAGGGTCGTTCTCATCTTGAGAGCCTCTGTTAACAAAGCCTGATACTGTTGAAACAGCTCATCCTTAGAGATATCCTTGGCCCCGGCAACCAGTTTTTCCATCCGGTAATAGTGGCTCGGACTGTGCGAAAGAATCAATAGCTTATGTTTGGTGTGAAAATCGACCAGGGTTTCACAGCTCTTCTTCTCCGGGATTTCACGCCACCTCTTAAGGGTGAAGATCCGCTCTATGAAATTTTCACGGATTTTTGGTTTGTGAAGGCGACTCTCATCCTCCACAGGAAGCAATGGAAAGCATTCCATAAATATTTGAGCGAAGATCCCCACCCCTTTTTTCTTTGCTATTCCCTTTCCATTATAAATTCTTACCCGCTCCATACCACTACTGGGTGAATTGCTTTTGAAAATGAAACCACTGAGATCCTCTTTCTTAAGCTCAATGATTCTTCTATGGGCCCATTGAACCATTCGTTCCGTATGATCCTGTTTGGTAAAAAAAGTGACCAGCCGGGGTGCTCTCGGGTCACCCACTAAGTGCATGGGTTCCCTTGGAACGCTGAGACCACATTCCACCTCTGGGCACACAGGCACGTATTGAACGTATTTACCCAGAGTATCGGTAAGAAATCGATTCAGTTTATGACCCCCATCATACCGGACTTTTTCACCCAGTAAACACGTGCTGATTCCCAATCGAATCATTTTTTCCATGTCGATCCGCCAGTTCAGAACCCCCTCAGTCATTAATGCTGAAAGAGGGCGTCACCTGTAACTCAGCCGTTCTGGGCTGATGAATCAGGGCTAAAGCCCTGAGTTACGCAAGACTGGGACATTGCCCAACTCAAGAAATTTTAATAGATTTCGATACTATTATCATTATATGATTAAAAACTTGCTGAGAGGCAAATCGTTAGACACGCAGAAGGAGGTCATTATGGATAGGAATATGCCTCGTTTCTCAAGCTTTCGAATTTTTGGTCCGTTATTGATCGTGTTACTTTTATTCATCACTATTGCCTATGGCGAAATAAGAAATAGAAAATTCGAACAGGAGGAGATTAACAAAATGGCGGAAGCGAAGGTAGTGATTGAGACAAAGTTTGGAAATATCGAACTCCGATTTTTCCCGGAGGCAGCCCCCAACCATGTGAACAATTTCATCGAGCTGGCAAAGAAGGGATTCTATGATGGGACGACTTTCCATCGGATCATCCCAAGGTTCATGATTCAGGGCGGCGATCCCAACTCGAAGGATCCAGATCGGTCAAAGCACGGAATGGGCGGACCCGGTCATACCTTGAAAGCTGAGCTTAATAATCGGCCCCATAAAAAAGGAACCCTTTCCATGGCAAGGTCCGCGCACCCCGACAGCGCGGGTTCGCAGTTTTTCATCTGCGTGGCAGATTCTTCTTCCCTGGATGGGAAATACACGGTCTTTGGAGAAGTGGTTTCCGGGATGGAGGTTGTGGACCAAATTGTGAATCAATCGAGGGATAAGAACGATAATCCTTTGGATAGAATTGAAATGAAAGTTAAGATTATCGAAAAATGAGAAGCCGGGGAATAAGAAAACAGAAGGCGGACTTTTTTCCAAAGTCCGCCTTCTGTACGATAGGGGGAGTCGTCTCTACTTCTTCGACGGTACGATTGCGTCTTTACAGGCCTTTGCGATGCGCATCTTCACGACGGTCTTGGCAGGGATCTTGATCTGCTCCCCCGTCGCGGGATTGAATCCCATACGGGCCTTCCGCTTGGAGAGGACGAGCTTGCCCAATCCCGGAAGCGTGAATGCTCCAACCTTTTTGGTCTCCGAGACTGCCAAGGCTGCTACCTCCTCGACGATCATTACAGTCGTCTTCTTGGGAAGGTCAAACTTCTGGGCAAAATGGGTGATGACTTGCGACTTTGTCATAGGCTTCTTTCCTGGCATACGTTACACCTCCTTTTGATTGATAGATTTAAAACCTGCTTTTAAGGTAAGAACTATAATGGAAAAAAGAGTAAAGGTCAAGAAAAAAATGAAATAAGAATGAAAAATAGTGGCTATTTCATTGGGGGATAGGAGACTGTATCGAAATGTGTTTTAGTCACCCTGAACTTGTTTGCAGGTTTCGACTGGGGAACGGAACTGAGTGAGGAGGTAAAGATTCGGATTTCTGCTATCATTGAAGCGATATTGAAAGAGAGTTAATATTGAAAACATGAAGTTTATGGATGAGTTTCGTAATAAAGAAATTGCGGGAAGTTTGATTCAAAAGATTAAGAAGACTTCCACCCGTCCCGTCCAGTTGATGGAGGTTTGCGGAACCCATACCGTCTCCATCTTCCGATACGGAATAAGAAGCGTGCTTCCGCAGCATATCCGGCTGATCTCCGGTCCGGGGTGCCCGGTCTGCGTCACACCCAATCGTGATATCGACTTCGCCGTTGCTCTGTGCCGGCAGGAGGACGTGGTTCTGACCACCTTTGGAGACATGATGAAGGTGCCCGGCTCCACATCGAGCCTTCAAAAGGAAAAGGCAGAGGGAGGAGATATTCGGATCCTTTACGCCTCTCTTGACGCATTGAAGATTGCCAGAGAAAACCCACAAAAAAGGGTGGTCTTCTTTGCCGTAGGCTTTGAAACGACTTCACCGACGATCGCTGTGGCAATGATCAAAGCCCGGGAAGAAGGAATCAAAAATCTCTTTTTTTTAAATAGCCAGAAACAAGTGCCTCCTGCTATTCGCGTCCTCCTCCAATCGAAACAACTGGGGATTGACGGATTCATCCTTCCGGGCCATGTGAGCGCTGTCATCGGAACGAAACCCTATCAATTCATTTCCGGGGAATTTGGTCTTCCTGGCGTGGTGACGGGTTTTGAGCCTCTCGATATTCTCCAGGGGATCTGGATGCTGGTCCAGCAGGTCGAGGAACGCCGTAGTTCTATTGACATACAATATCGAAGGGTCGTCAACGAAGAAGGAAACCCCCTGGCGTTAAGTAAAATCCAGGAGGTTTTTGAAAAGGATTCAGGCCAGTGGAGGGGGCTTGGGGAGATCCCGGAGAGCGGTTACAGGTTTCGAGAGCTTTACAAAGGGATGGATGTCAGAAATTTTGAAGTGGAAGTAGAGCCTTCGAGAGAAGATCCTGGCTGCCTTTGCGGAGAAGTTCTGAAAGGTGTCAAAACTCCTTTGGAATGCAGCCTGTTTAAGGTGATTTGCCACCCTGAAAACCCGGTTGGGCCATGCATGGTTTCGATTGAAGGGACGTGTCACACCTATTTTAGGTTTAATTAGAAAATAAAGACTCGTCAAAGGGGTCACGGTAACGATGCCCGTTTCGTCCCGTGGTCGGGTCTTATCGACATTCGGTAACGTTATTCGTCTTAAGCATTTCACGCCTGCGTGCCGAAACGCACTTCGGCGTGCAGGCACGTAGCCGTCAGACCCTAAACGATACGGGCTTCGTAACCATAACCTTTTATGGAGTGAGGTGTATGCCCCAGGAAAAAATTCTTCTGGCCCATGGAAGCGGCGGTAGGTTGACTCACGATCTGATCAGAGAGATTTTCCTCCCTCCATTCACAAACCCTATTCTCGAGCCTTTGGATGATAGCGCCAAAATAACGAACCGACATGGATCCATTGCATTCACTACCGATTCCTACGTGGTCAAGCCTCTCTTCTTTCCGGGGGGAGACATTGGAAGACTGGCAGTTTGCGGGACAGTGAATGACCTCTCCATGATCGGGGCCATTCCGTCATACCTCAGCCTCGCCCTGATCGTTGAAGAAGGATTCTCTTTTGACCTTCTCAAACAGATCATTTCATCCCTTCATAAAGCGGCTGAAGAGGCAAGCGTAATGATCGTCACGGGTGATACCAAGGTCGTTGAGCACGGAGCAGCCGATCAACTCTTCATCAATACCGCCGGAATCGGATGGGTCAAACCAGGGGCTAATCTTTCTGGTATGAATGCAAAACCGGGAGATAAGATTCTTTTAAGCGGCACTTTAGGAGATCATGAGATAGCGGTTCTCTCTCAAAGAGAGGGGTTTAAGTTTCATGGAGAATTAAAGAGCGACTGCGCTCCGCTCAATGATCTGGCTTCGAAGATGATCGATGCCTGTCCAACGATCCGGTGTATGCGTGACCCGACCCGGGGAGGGTTGGCCACCACGCTCAATGAAATTGCAGCCATGTCCGGCGTTGGGATGCTGATCGAAGAAGAGCATATTCCAGTCCGGGAATCCATCAGGGGAGTCTGTGAACTCCTGGGTTTGGATCCTCTTTATCTTGCCAACGAAGGAAAGTTGATTGCCATCTGTCCACCGAATGAAGCCGGGCAATTATTGAACGTGATGAAGAACCATCTGTTTGGAATTGACGGAAAAATCATTGGCAGTGTGACGGAAGAGCATCCGAAGAAAGTCATTCTTCGCACCCTGATTGGAAGCCATCGGATACTGGATATGCTAAGCGGGGTGCAGTTTCCAAGGATCTGCTAAGAGGCTGCAAATAAATAACATGAAAAACCAATCCGTTCACCCTGAGCTTGTCGTGGTTCGACAGGCTCACCAAGACCGGTCATCCTGAGCTTGTCGAAGGATCATGCTTCGACAAGCCTGTCCTGAGCACGCCAGTCATCCTTCGAGAACCCCAGGACGAACGGCGAGTCGAAGGGCTCACCACGAACGGTAGTTTCCATGTGCATTTGCTAAAGTTATTTGTGCCCACGTCCTAAACATTCATCGAAGAGCCTGAATTTTCTTGAGAATGCATTCGCGTCCTTTTTCGATTTTGATCTGCGGGGAACCACATTTGGGACAGAAATAGGCGGCATAATGTTGGGGAAGATCCATTTGATCAGATTTTACTCCCCCCTGGTAACCGCAAGCCTTACAGAAGATCTCCGCTTTCGCGTTCTTCACTTTAACTTTCGCTCCCTCTGCGATTGAGCCTTTGAACAGCTCGTGAATCCAGAAGGTCACCTGTTCCACGTTCAGGATGGCTAATTCTCCAATCTCCAGATGGACAGAAACAACCTTTTTACTATGGTTTCTTTCCGCTGTCTCGAGAGCCGATTTAACGATCTCAGAAGAGATGGAAAATTCATGCATGGTCGGCGATTATATTCTTAACCCCACCCCCACCCTGCCCCTCCCCCTGAAGGGGAGGGAATCGCTAATTTCCTCCCCTTTCAAGGGGGAGGCCAGGAGGGGGATGGGAATCTGTCGAAGAGTTATTAGTTAATAACATGTCTTCTCAATTATCGACTCATCAGTAATCCCAATGCTTTGATGATTTTCGGGATTCCTGCCCCGCTGAGGGCATTGGCTTTGATGAAAGGGGCTCGGGGATTAATCTTCGCAGCATCCTTTTCCAGTTGAGAAGGACTCACTTTCATTGCCTTCGCCAGGTCGATCTTGTTAAGAACAATCCCATCTGCCTCTTTGAAGATATAGGGATGCTTCATGATCATGTAAGGTCCCTCTGTCACGGATACGACCACCACCCTTTTATGGGCGCCTAAAGGGAATTCTCCGGGGCAAATGAGGTTCCCCACATTTTCTATGAAAAGGACTTTGACGCCATCCAATTTCATCTTCCTCATGGCTTGCCGAATCAAATGGGCGTCGAGATGGCACTCCTTTCCGGTATTGACCTGGATCACGCGAGCTCCTTCCTTTTGAATCCTTTCCGCATCAATCGTAGTGGTGAGATCGCCTGCGATGACCGCCGCCGCTTCCTTCATTTCGAGATTCTTTAAAATCGCCTTAATCAGAGAAGTCTTTCCGGAGCCGATCGATCCCATGATATCGATGGCTAATATGCCTTCCTGGTCGAATCGCTTCCTGTTCTCCTTGGCGAGATTTCTGTTTTTAGCCAGAAGATCCTTCTCCAACTCAATATCAAATATCTCCGGTCCTTTCGATTTAACGACCTTCATTTTCATATCTCCTTTTTCATCTTGCTATCCCTTTCGAAATAGGGTGGAAAAACGAACAGACCCGCTTAACTTATCGTTTTCAAGATTAAAAATTATACAAGAATTGGTTTAGAAAAGGAATAGGGATGGAATAGCCGGATCGATTCAGAGAGTGGATTCGGTTGATTTTAAGAAAGAAAAAAGGCAAACTATTAAAGGATCTTTCTTCGTAGAAAAGATACTAGATGGGGTGTCACATGTGTCTTGCGGTCCCCTTGAGAATAGTCAGTATAGAAAACCTCGTCGCAACCGTTGATCTTCATGGTGTGAGGACAGGAGTCTCTCTGCTGCTTCTTCCCGAAAAGGCTGAAGCAGGGGATTATGTCCTAGTCCACGCCGGCTTTGCTCTCCAAAAATTGGATGAAGAGGCTGCCAAGGAAACCCTGGATTTGCTGAAAGAGATGGCACAGGGGATGGAGCAGGAAACCTCTTAGTTCCCCCCTTTCTATCTTTTAACCCATATTTTATATTGATATACTTGCAACACGTTAACTCCGTTTCCAATAAGAAAGAAGGAGGGAAAGATGCATTACGGAGAGTCGACGGATCTTTTTAATGCGGCGGACTATTTTGTGGACCGAAATGTTCGTCAGGGGAGGGGACACCGGATTGCTATCTATACCGAACACCGGAACTATACGTACAATGATGTCCAGAAGATGGTCAACAAGACGGCCAACGCCATGCGTGACCTGGGGGTTCGCATCGAGGACCGGGTGATGATGCTTATGCTCGACGTCCCTCAATTCTATGCAATCTTCTGGGCGGCCGTTAAGATTGGGGCCGCCCCGATTCCGGTCAATACCATGTTGACCCCGGAGGATTATGAATACTATCTCAACGATTGCCGGGCCCGATTATTAGTCGTTTCCAAAGAGCTTCTGCCGGTCATCGACCAGATCAGGGGAGACCTCCATTACCTTCGTGATATCATCGTCATCTCAGAGGTGGAGGGCGCCCATATTCCTTTCCGGCAGAAGTACAAGCGCGCCCCGGCAGTGATCAAGCCAGCCAACACGACCCGCGATGACGTCGGGTTTTGGCTCTACAGCTCGGGTTCCACGGGCTCTCCGAAAGGGGCCATTCACTCCCAGTACGACATGGTGATCATTTCGAAGGCTTATGCCCAGGAGGTCCTCGGCCTCAGGGAAGACGACATCTGTTTTTCGGCGGCACGTCTCTTTTTTGCCTATGGTCTGGGAAATGCGATGTACTTTCCCATGTCTGTGGGCGCCGCGGCGGTACTTAATCCCAATCGTCCCACTCCTGAAGGTGTTTTCAACTATCTCGAACGCTTTCGGCCCACCCTCTTTTTTGGGATCCCCACGTTTTACGGCCAGATGCTCGAGCATAAAGCCAAACAGGACCGTGAAAAAGGAATCAAGCCCGATCCCAATTCAAATCATGAGCTATCCTCCGTCCGCCTCTGTGTTTCAGGGGGAGAGGCGCTGCCTCCGGATATCTATTATCGCTGGAAACAACGATTTGGTGTTGAGATCCTGGACGGAATCGGCTCGACAGAGATGCTTCATATCTTCCTTTCCAACCGGTCCGGAGACGTCAAACCCGGCTCCACTGGAAAACCCGTCTCGGGTTATGAATTGAAATTAGTGGATGAAGAGGGTCAGGAAGTGCCTCAGGGCGAAATAGGCACCCTCATGGTGAAAGGGGATAGTGCAGCCCAGTTTTACTGGCGGAAACGAGAAAAGACCAAGAAGACGATGCAGGGTGAGTGGATCAATACCGGGGACAAGTACTATGTCGATAAGGAGGGTTATTACTGGTGTGCCGGTCGCGAGGATGATATGCTCAAGGTTGGAGGAATATGGGTCTCACCGGTGGAGGTTGAGAACTGTCTGGATGAGCATCCGGCTATCCTCGAATGTGCCGTGGTAGGGAACAAGGACGAAAAGGAATTAGTCAAACCAAAGGCATTCTGCGTCCTTCGTGAAGGTTATTCCCCTTCGGAGGAAACGGCAAAAGAATTGAAGCAATGGGTTCAGGACCGGCTGGCGAAATACAAGTATCCCCGCTGGATCGAATTCGTCCCAGCCCTGCCCAAGAGCGCCACGGGCAAGATCCAGCGCTTTAAACTGCGCTGACATCAAGCCTCTCTAACCAAAGACCATAGGTTTGCCATTCTTATTGTCATGTTATTGAGGGAGATTATGAACGACACGCATATTCTAAAAATTTCGCACGAACTAAATCTTACCCCTAAGCAGGTCCAGGCGACGTCCGATCTCTTAAATGAAGGGGGCACGGTCCCTTTTATTGCCCGATACCGGAAGGAAGTAACAGGTTCTTTAGATGAGGTCGCCATCACAGCAGTTCGAGACCGGATCAAGCAGCTCATGGAACTGGATGACCGGCGCGAGGCAATTCTCAAATCGCTGGAAGAGAGGGGACAGCTTACTGACGAGTTGAAGGAGAAGATCCTGGCCGTGGAGTCCATGGCCGCTCTGGAAGACATCTATCTGCCTTACAGGCCCAAACGTCGGACCCGGGCGACGGTTGCCAGAGAGAAGGGTCTGGAACCCCTGGCCCAGCGTCTTTTTGCCCAGGAGGAGATGGACCCATTGACCGAGGCAGCCGCCTTTGTCAATCCCGAGACGGGGGTCGATTCCCCCGAAGACGCCCTCGCGGGAGCCCGCGACATCATCGCAGAATGGGTGAGTGAAGATGAGACGGCACGGGCCAGGATGCGTGATTTCTACTCTTCAAAGGCTGTTTTCAGGTCAAAGGTCATTCCGGAAAAGGAGGCTGAAGGAATCAAGTATAAGGATTATTTCGAGTGGGAGGAGCCTGTGAATACCGCCCCATCCCATAGGGTCCTTGCCATGAGGCGAGGAGAAAACGAGGAATTTCTCACCCTGCGGGTCTTACCTCCAGAGGAAGAGGCCATGGAAATCCTTGATTACCTTTTTGTCAAAGGGGACGGGCCAGCATCCGAACAGGTTCGGATGGCCGTCCATGATAGTTATAAAAGGCTTCTTGGTCCTTCCATGGAGACCGAGGTCCGCCTGGCATCCAAAAAACATGCGGATGAGGAGGCGATAAGGGTCTTTGCTGAGAACCTCCGCCAGCTGCTTCTTGCTCCGCCCCTCGGCCAGAAGAATGTGCTTGCCATCGATCCCGGTTTTCGAACGGGCTGTAAAGTGGTCTGCCTCGACCGTCAGGGAAAACTGTTACATACTGGGACCATTTATCCTCTCCAGTCTGAAAAGAGCGCATCTGACGCAAGAGATAGGATCTTTGAGATGTGTGGACAGTTTCAGGTGGAGGCAATAGCTATCGGGAATGGCACCGCGGGAAGGGAGACAGAGGCCTTTATCCGAGGGCTCAATCTCCCTAAAAGTATCTTGATCATCATGGTCAACGAAAGCGGTGCATCGGTTTATTCGGCATCCGAGGCGGCCCGGGAGGAGTTTCCGGATCAGGATGTGACCGTGCGGGGGTCCGTGTCCATTGGCCGGAGGCTGATGGACCCTCTGGCAGAGCTGGTGAAGATCGACCCCAAATCCATCGGGGTGGGTCAATATCAGCATGATGTGGATCAGGGTGCGTTGAAGAACAGCCTCGATGATGTGGTCATGAGCTGTGTGAACCGGGTGGGCGTGGAAGTCAACACAGCGAGCAAGCAACTTCTCACCTATGTTTCGGGGTTGGGTCCCCAGCTTGCAAAAGGGATCCTGGAGTATAGAAATGAACGCGGTCCGTTTCGTTCGAGGGAAGGACTGAGGAAGGTCCCGCGACTCGGGCCTAAGGCCTTCGAGCAGGCTGCGGGGTTTTTACGCATCCGGGATGGAGAAAACCCGTTGGATCGAAGCGCAGTCCATCCGGAGAGCTATCCTGTTGTCGACACGATGGCAGGTGATCTTGGCTGCTCGGTGCTGGACATGATGCGTGACGAGAATCTCCGGAAGAGAATCGATCTGAAAAAATACGTCTCAGAAAAGGTGGGCCTTCCTACGTTAAATGATATCCTGTCGGAGCTTTCTAAACCCGGCCGAGATCCCCGTGAGCAGTTTGAAACCTTCCAATTCGCAGAGGGGGTCGAAAAGATAGAGGATGTGAAGATTGGGATGAAGCTTCCCGGAATCGTGACCAATATCACTGCGTTTGGAGTCTTTGTTGACATTGGAGTCCATCAAGACGGGCTGGTGCATATCAGCGAACTTTCCAACCGCTTTGTAAAAGACCCCGGGGAGGTTGTGAAAGTGCATCAAAAGGTATTGGTAAGAGTGCTGGAGGTGGACCTTGGAAGAAAGAGGATTTCACTTTCCATGAAGGAGAGCCTGCCCAGGCCTGACAAGGCTCCCAGAGTGGAAGGAAGAAAGAGAGAAGAGAAAAAACAGGAAAAAAGAGAGAAGCAGAAAAGTACCTTCACAAATAATCCCTTTGCCACCGCCTTCGGAAAGAAAAATCAATAGATTATCCCAAGATTTTTATCCGCTACAGCTTCATCTCAATCGTCTCGAATTTGGAGAGGTCGCTCGATCCGATACCCAGGGCCTCGGCATGTTCAAATTGGCGGCAAACAATGGCTTCGTTGGCCGGGGTGAAAGTATCATCATATTTCTTCACCAAATCCAAGGCGATGACATCCGCAGCAATCATATCGCCGGAGATAACAAGGCGGTTGACCCCTTCAATGATTTTTGTATCCTCTCCCCTGAATGGTCCGGAGACGGCCTGTATCGATCGGATGTCAATGATTGTGAGTTCAGGGCGAATGGCGGAAGCGAATTCTGCGAGCTTACGGTCATAATAGTCACGGTCTTTCTGCAACGAGGCGTGGGCCAACCATCGATGGGGACCATAAACCGAACCGAAGTGGTTTTTAAGGGCGCTTGTCATCTGGCCCGCAAAGTGCCGTTTAACAACAGGCATGTTGATGATGACCGGTGCATCTTGCAGTTGGCGTGCTACCCGGAGGCGGGGACCCACGGTTTTTTGAAATTCGGTTTTTAACAGACTTTCCGGTGGGCGAAGTTCCATATTTTGCAGGGCAGTTTCGCGGTCCATATCTCCGTGCCATTTATCATATTCTACCAGGACATAATGGCTGACATCCGAAGATGAAGAGATCTGGATGTCCACGCCCGGCAACTCCTTTGGCGTATAGTAGAGATCCAGTTCGCGCTTATGATCCTCATGGACGATGATATGCTCCACCCCTGCTTTTCGACATTGGGTGGCTACTGCGCGCAGAGTCTCAGGTGCGGTAATGGATGGGAAGGGGTCTCGCTGGTTGGTGTTAGGTTTGAGGAGGACTTTTCGGTGATTCCCGATGACGCGCTCCAATCCGCCCATGGCCTTCAGCCCTGCATCGATCATGGCATCGATATTTTGTCCTTCTATGATCACCAATAACGGCTTTCCGCTGCGGCCAATCACCCGGTTGTCACGACCCCGTCGGGCCAAAGGCTTATTATTCGAGTCGAACATAGGTTTCCTCCTTCCCCTCACCCTCCCCTCTCCCCGCTGGGGAGAGGGATGGAGTGAGGGGCAAATCATTGAGTGCAATGACACTTAATGCGTTTGTATTAGATAGATTAGCCATGTAAAATAGATCCTGACCGTATGTCAAGTAAGAAAACAGGGCCAGAAACAGCTACCCCCCCTTTTAATCTCCCCCAAAGTATTTTATCTTTACCCGGTAAGTTTTCCAAACCCGATCAGGAGGGAAAGATGAGAAAAGGATCACTATTTATAAAGTTAGTTCTGTCCGCTTTTATCCTGGCTGCACTCTGCGGCTGCGGCTATAACACCATGCAGAGAAATGAAGAGGCGGTTAAGGCGGCATGGGGAGACGTTGAGGCTACTTACCAGAGAAGAAACGACTTGATCCCCAATCTCGTTGAGGTGGTAAAAGCCTATGCCAAGCATGAAAGAGAAACACTCACTGCAGTTACGGAAGCAAGGGCGAAGGTTGGGGCGATGCAGGTGCCCAAGAATATCATTGACGACCCCAAGGCTTTTTCACAATTTCAGGAGGTCCAGGCCGGGATGAGCAGCGCCCTCTCGCGACTGATGGTTATCGTCGAGCGCTATCCTGACCTGAAGGCGAATCAGAACTTTCAGGACCTGCAGCATCAGCTGGAAGGAACGGAGAACAGAATCAATGTGGCACGGACCCGCTATAACAAAGCGGTCGAGGTCTTCAATAGTTCCATCCGGGTATTCCCGAATAGCCTGACCAATAGTTTACTGCTTCATCTCAGTCTGAAGGAGCCTTTCAAGGCTGAGCCCGGGGCGGAGAAGGCACCGCAGGTGAAATTCTAAATATTGAAGATGAGGAGGATAAGGAGATAAGGAGAAGGATAGAAAAATTACTCCTTCATTTGAAAGTATGAAAAAAGTTATTTCCTTTTTTGTTTTGTTGCTCTGCTGTTCGCCTGTTGTTGTCTATGGCCTTGAGGTCCCGAGGCTTCAAGGGTACATCAACGATTATGCAGAGATGATGAGTCCTTCCGTAAAGTCAAAGATCGAGGAAGAGCTGAAGGCCTTCGAACAGTCCGATTCAACCCAGATCGTTATTCTGACTATCCCCTTTCTCGAAGGAGAGAATGTCGAGGAGTTCGGCATCAAAGTGGCCGAAACGTGGAAGATCGGGCAACAGGGAAAGGATAACGGGGTTCTCTTCATCGTCTCAAAGCAGGAAAGAAAGATCAGGATCGAGGTGGGCCAAGGCCTGGAAGGAAAGTTAACGGACCTGATGGCAGGAAGAATTGTCGATCAAGTTATCAAGCCGAGATTTAAACAGGGCGATTTTGACGGAGGTTTCATAAGGGGGGTCTATGCGTTGATCGACACAACACGAGGCGAATTCAAGTCCGAGGAAAGGCCGCTTCAACGGAGACAGAAAGGCCTTCCCCCTTTTTTAACTTTCCTTCTCTTTTTCGGTATGTTCATCCTTTTTCTCGGGATCTATTCCCGTGTCCTCGGAGGAATCGCCGGAGCGATTGGTCTCCCTGCGATCGTCTATCTCGCCATCCTTCCCATCGGGATATTCATCGCCACTTTTTTGGCCCTGGTCGGTTTTGGGGCAGGTTTCTTTCTCCCCGGTCTCTTTTCTGCAGGAGGCTCTCGAAGATATGGGTCCAGGGACCATGGCGGTGGGTTCTTCTTCGGATCGGGAATGGGGGGCCACTCCGCTGGGGGTGGCGGCTTTGATGGCGGCTTCAGCGGCGGAGGCGGTTCCTTCGGAGGCGGCGGGGCCTCAGGAGACTGGTAATGAGAGCGTCCTTAGAAGCAGACAGATTCTTTACTTCAGAAGAGAAGGAGAGGCTGGAGGCTCTCACCCGGGAGGTAGAATCCGGGACCATCGGCGAAATCGTTGTCATGGTGGTTAACCGGAGCGACCGCTACCTTGAGGCAGAGGTCCTTGGCGGGGTCATTCTTGATAGCCTGCTGTCGCTGATCTTGACCCTTCTCTTTTTCCACTCCTCCATCTGGTCTTATGTCCCCTTGAGTTTTATATTCTTTTTCCCCTGCCGATTGCTCTTTAGTAGAATGGAGGCATTGAAGAAACTATTTATCGGAATCAAAAGAAAAGAAGGGGCGGTCAGGCTTCGGTCTGAACGGGCCTTCTTTGAGAAAGGGCTTTTCAAGACAAAGAAGAACACAGGAGTCCTTTTCTTTCTTTCCCTGTTGGAAAGAAAAGTCTGGGTTCTTGCGGACAAAGGCATTTATGAAAAGATGGATCAGGAAACCCTGAACGGGTATGCAAAAGAAGTTTCCCGGGGAATAGGAGAAGGCCGGGCTTGCGAGGCCCTCTCGAAGGCCATCAAAGAAATAGAGGTCTTACTCTCCCGTCATTTCCCCATTACCCCTGATGACACCAACGAGCTCCCCGATCACGTGATAACGGAGGGATAATCAAATGTCCCAGAGGATTCATAGTCTTATAAGCGCAATATAATTACCTCTTGGATAACAAGTACACCTACAAAGCATGGAGATCCGTTTCTTCTGAGGGTTGCGGATTTCCGTTAGAAAGTAGCTGTAGGGTGGGTCAAGCAAAGCGGACCCACCTGCTCTATTCCAGATCCATTCTCGATAGGCTGCAGGGTTCCTCCGTCCCCCACCCCGGTGCGTATAACCCATCCTGCACGGCCTGCCAAAAGGAGCTATAAAACCAATCTCCTGGACTCTTAACGTAGCCATGCTTTACCGGATTATAATGAATGTAATCCATGTGTCTTTTCCAATCTTCGTCATCCCTAAGAAGATGTTCCCAAAACCGCCTCTGCCAGATCTCCTTT
>Ga0214473_10000444_pt1 | contig 58436 bp, 49 predicted proteins | sample RVTome_7_FD_203509 | JGI IMG/M metagenome (GOLD analysis project Ga0214473, IMG submission 203509) | Soil microbial communities from uranium-contaminated site in the Upper Colorado River Basin, Wyoming, United States - RVT98D197 | ecosystem: Environmental > Terrestrial > Soil > Contaminated >... | reverse complement strand
CCAACCTGCAACCCGGACCCCGCAACTGCCCCTAAAGTAAAATCTCCATCTCCATAAGTCTTAGCCGGTAACGCACCAAACGTTATCGTCTGATCCGCTTTACCCACAGTAAGCGTCTGCGGCACATCCGTCGCTGCATTATAATTTGCATCCCCTGACTGCGATGCTGTTATCACCGCTGAACCGGCACCCACAATATGGACCGTATTTCCTGTTACGGTCGCCACAGCTGTATTATCTGAAACATATCCAACCTGCAACCCGGACCCCGCAACTGCCCCTAAAGTAAAATCTCCATCTCCATAAGTCTTAGCCGGTAACGCACCAAACGTTATCGTCTGATCTGCCTTCTCAATAGTCAGCGTCCCATCAACATAGCTGAACGTATAATTATTATCCGATCCACCCGAAACTGTGACAGGATAGGTTCCTGCATCAGAACTTTGCAGCGCCGTGGTCGCGACCACGGGCGGTGTATCAATATCTCCTTCAGTATCCGTTCCGACAAACCCGGTATATGTAACAGTCAAAGCCGGATTAACATCCCCGTATATCTTTGTTTTGTCATCTGCCGTCGCGGTAAGAGCTGCTTTATCAATTGTCATAGTTCCTGAGGCAGATCCATAGTAGCTTCCGTCATTTATTGATGCGTCAATTGCATAGGAACCGGAATTTACAGGAATGGTTGCCGAACCATCATAGGTAAAATCAACAGTCAGTCCTGCAGGCACAGTTGTTGCAGTTGCCGCCTGGGCAAGACCATTATAAGTTGTTGTTAAATTTCCAAGAGTAATTGTTGCATTTGCAGTATATACATTCAGTGTCTGAGGAACATCGGTTGCGGCATTATAATTTACATCTCCTGCCTGCGATGCTGTTATTGTTGTTGTTCCTACCCCGACAACATGCACTATATTGCCTGTAACCGTAGCAACCGCAGTATTATTGCTTGCATAAGCAACATCTAATCCTGAACTTGCACTTGCGAAGAGAGGATAATCAGCAGCCCCATAGGTTTTATCCAGAAGAGCCCCGAACGTAATGGTCTGGTCAGCCTTCCCAATAGTCAATATACCATCAACATAGGTGAAGGTGTAATTATTATCCGATCCACCTGATACGGCAATAGGGTAAGTACCTGGTGATGATGTTAAGTTGGCAGTTGGCGAGTTGGCAGTTGGCAGTATATCAAGAACGGATGCATCTTCGGCTCCTGCAAACCCGGAAAATGTTATTGTAAATGCCGGATTAGCCTGACCATACATTCTTGTTTTGTCATCAGCTGTTGCTGTTAATGTCTTCTTACTTACGGTTCCGTTGTATGGAGAATAGGTAATATTATAGTTGCTTTCCAGGAATCCTCCTGTCCCGGTTGCCAGTGATGGAGTAACAATATAAGCTGCTCCTGCTGCTGTTGTGGCTGCAAGACCTGCGGCATCAGGGGTAAGTGTAACGCTTGTTACAACTTCGCTTCCAACTCCTGTTGCACCTGCTGTGAAATTTGTAGTACTGCTTCCTGCAGCTAATGCTGTTCCATACTCTTTTGCCGGACCCGTGGCAGTTACAGTCAGTGCTTTCTTACTTACGGTTCCGTTGTATGGTGTATAGGTAATGTTATAATTACTTTCAAGAAATCCTCCTGTGCCTGTTGCCAGCGATGGAGTAACGACATAGGCTGCTCCTGCTGCTGTTGTAGCTGCAAGACCCGCAGCATCAGGGGTAAGAGTAACGCTTGTTACAACTTCACTTCCAACTCCTGTTGCACCTGCTGTGAAATTTATGGTACTGGTTCCTGCTGTTAGTGCTGTTCCATACTCTTTTGCCGGCCCCGTGGCTGTTACAGTAAGGGCTTTCTTATTTACAGTCAGTACCTGGTCAACCGGATTTGCCGGATTCCAAAGCGTATTACCCGCCTGTGAAGCAGTAATCGTTGTTGTCCCTTGCCCAACTATATGCACCGTATTTACGGCAACCGTCGCAACTGCAGGATTGCTGCTTACATATGCAACCTGCAACCCGGACCCCGCAACTGCCCCTAATGTAAAATCTCCATCTCCATAAGTCTTAGCTGGTAATGCTCCAAACGTAATGGTTTGATCCCCTTTAGCCACGGACAGAGTCCTGATATATTTGGCTGGCGCATAGGTTGCATTTCCTGCCTGTCTGGCAGTTATATCTGATGTTCCGAGTGCATGAAAAGTAAGTACACTCCCGGCTGCAGTAGCAACCGACATGTTTGAACTGGAATAGGTTAACGAGCCCCCTGGTGCAGAGGCAGTTAGAGTTAATGGAGAATCGCTGTATTTCTTTGTAAGCGACTGGGTAAAAGTAATTGTCTGTGCTGTCAGAGTAACAGCCTGATCTGTAAAGGGAAGCAGGAATCCTCCTGTTGACCCGGTAACATCACCCGGTGTATATGATGCCAATACAGTTTCTGATCCTGTAAGAGGAGTGGCCAGCGTTAAAAGTATAGTATAGGGATCTCCTGTTTTAAGGCTGGCCGAGTTAATCGTAACAGGGGTGCCATTAACTTTTACTGTAAACTGGTTTTGTTTTCCTGAAGGGTTTGCCATTGTTATATCGAGCTGTATCTCGACATTAGGTTTCTTTGCTATATATAATACATTCGGAACACCGGGAGGACTTACATTTACTGTAATCAATGCATCTGGTGAATCTCCTGTACCATCATTCATTTTGTAGCTAAAATTCCCCGCTCCGTTTCCTGATGCACCGTTTGCGAGGTATATCACATTCCTTCCTGCATCTGTTACTGTTGTGGGAACCGATGATATCACGGACCCTTTAACCCCCGCATTATACTGGTAAAGTTGTCCTTGAGTCGGAAGAACAGTTATTATTGCTGTCTTAGCTCCTGCATCTCCGCCTGTATAGTTAAGTTTTACTGTTTTCTCCTGGCCCTGTTCAACATATACTGTTTGCGGCACGGTTGCAAGAGGAGGATTGGAAACAGTGGTAAACTTCTTAATCTCGCACCAGGTAATACCGGTGGCATTAGTGGCGAAAACGCCCCAGTAATAGGTAGTGTCGAGTGTAAGACCGGTAACATCATAAGTTAAATTTGTCCCGGCAGAATAACTGGTTGCTCCACCAATATCTGAAAAATGAGACAGTAATAATGTATAGGATGCCGTATGCTCTGATTCTGCCCATTCGAAAGTGTAATCTGAGCCTATTACAGCATCCTGTGGAGGACTTAACAGGGAAGGTATTCCTGGTTCAGGCAGGGTAATGTTAGCTGTTAAAACCACACCATCATATACTGCATTTGAATTTATTATGTAAGTTGGTCCTGATGGAGTAAAAGAGATAGCCAGACCGGTAGAAATTGCTGTAGCATTATGATATGCATATTGTACACCTGCCGTCCCCGTGGAGTTTTCCAGTCCTATGGTGGCACTTTCTCCATGTGCCCGGGTTGAGGTAGCATCAACAATTATCCTGTACTGTACCTGTATAATATTTGATGATTCATAAAGTATTACCAGGTAGGTACCCATGAAAATGGGATATGGATAGAAACCCATATTTCTTGCCTGGATAATTAATTTTCGGTTGGGGGCAGCACCTACTGTTGAATATAAGATATTTCCTGAACTGGAAATTAACATATCGTCCCATAGAGCTGCAATGAAATTATTTGGTGCTCCAGCCGACGGAATAGAAACTTCTGAACCATCAGTTGATCCTGCTCCAAATAATACCTGGCCTTTTGTATTGACATAAAACTGATTGTAAACATTTCCGAAGAAAGTGAAATCAAATCCTATATTAAACGGGCCGTATGATCCGTTAATAACATATCCACTTGCGACAACATTTCCCAGATAAGTTGTTTCCGGTGCCTGTGCTTCCGCCCGGGATATAAGAAGAACGAATATTATAATTAAAAAATGCCGGAGTTTCATAAATTCTGGTTTGATTTTGATATTCCGCAGTTTGTGTAATTTGAGTTTTACTTACATTAAACGTAATAAAGGCCATGATGTTTAATTGTAAGACAACTTTTATCGATAAAAGGTTGATAATTACATCAATTTAAATGATCATTTAATCAAAGCATTGCAAAATTATGAAATATTATCCATAAAGGAAGCAGAAGTCTAATAATAAATGGTTTAACGGTATAAATTCGTACCAGGTCATGTTTTATGGTTGGCTTGCGGCATAATAAATGTTGAAGCAGGTTGAAAAAGGTTGAAGCGGGTTGAAAATGTTGAAGAAAGTTGAAATACCGAGAAATAGGGAACTTCAACTCCCTTAAACCCCCTTCAACCCCCTTCAACTCTTTCAAGAGCCCCCTTCAACCCCACTGATCACACGGCAATGTTGAAGAAGGTTGAAGAAGTTGAGATGAGCACCGCACCACACGCCCCGCGCCTCATGCTCGTTTTGCGTTTCATGTTGCCCGCAACCTCTTAATAATTAAAAGTGTAAGAGTTTAAAATATGTTAAATTCAATTTCACTAATTGAAAGATTAAAACTATAAATATGGATAAAGGCGAAATTATTCTATACCAGTCTGATGACAAATCCACACAGTTGGAAGTTCGAATAGATGAAGATACGGTATGGCTGACACAGGCTCAATTGGTTGAGCTTTTTAATTCTACCAAACAGAATATAAGTCTTCATATAAGCAATATTTTTAAAGAAGGAGAGTTAATTCCAGATTCAACTGTCAAGGAATACTTGACTATTCAGGTTGAAGGATCAAGGAGGGTTAAAAGAAAAATATTCGTTTATAATCTTGATGTAATTATTTCTGTTGGGTATCGTGTGAAATCAAAAAGGGGAACAGAATTTCGAATATGGGCAAATCAAGTTTTGAAAGAATATTTGTTGAAAGGGTTTGCGATAAATCATCGGATCGAAAGGATTGAGAAGAAAATATCAGAACATGATCAAAAATTTGATTTGCTGATCAAAACAACCACATTACCAAATGAAGGAATTTTCTATGATGGTCAAATTTTCGATGCTTTCAATTTTGTATCTGAAATCGTCAAATCTGCCACCAAATCAATAATTCTTATAGATAATTATATTGATGAGAGTGTATTGACCTTGTTGTCAAAAAGGAGTATTAGTGTTTCGGCGACTATATACTTCGTCAATCTCAAAACAATTGAAATTGGATTTTAAAAGATATAATGCTCAGTACCCAGAAGTAGAGGTCAAAATCTTTACAAAATCGCACGACAGGTTTTTGATTATTGACAACACGACAGTTTATCACATAGGGGCCTCCTTAAAGGATCTTGGTAAAAAATGGTTTGCATTCTCAAAAATCGACCTCGATGCAATGGAAATGATAACAAAGGTTGAAGAAGGTTGAAAAAAGTTGAAGAAGTTGAAATTTTAACTCGACCTGTGAAATGTAAGCTAGAAAACGCCTCATTCAAATTAACTCTTTGGCATGCGGCACGCGGCACGCGGTTCGCGGCTCTAAAGCCCTTTGCTTCTTGCCTGGCACCTCGCCCTGTAAAATAGTCTGCCACTCTGCTTTGCCCTTATTTCACAGGGCAGGCGCCCGTTACTAAAGAAAAGAGCGCCCTCTTCTGTGCTCTACATCCCCTAAGTCACGTTCTTCCCATCAATCTCAATGTAAATTTATTACAAAGCTTAATTTGGGAAATGATTCACTTTTTGTAAATTTGTAAATAAAAAATTTAAAAGATGAGTACTACATCATATAAAAGAATATACAGTTTACCTTTTACATTCGATGATGTATTAAAACTGATTAAATCATTCTCAATTGAGGATAAAGTGAGGCTGGAAAAGGAATTGGAAAAAGAAACGCTTGTTTACCGGGCTCAAAAATTGTCAGAAAGAATTAAGACTAATGATCTCAGGATTGAGGATGTAGTAGCTGAAGTTGCAGAATACAGAAAGAAACGGAATGCAAAATGAAGTTTTCATTCTGGATAGTAACATCTGGATAAGCTATGTGATCACAAAACGACTGGACACATTAGTTACACTGATTCACCACCACCAGTTGACTGTTCTGACAAGCCAGAATCTTATTGCAGAAATTCAGGGGGTATTGTCACGACCAAAGTTTAAGAAATATCTAAAACATTCTGATATTAAAGAATTAATTGCAATTCATTTAAAACTATGTCGGCTTGTGGGTACTGATGAAACTACAAACCAACTTACGGACCCCAAAGATAATTTCTTGCTAAATTTATATAACAAAGGAAAAGCCACCGTTGATCTCAAGGTTCCTTTCTATAGCTCTCTTCAGAAGAGAATTCCCAACGTAATGATTGAAATCATAGGATTCTGTTTCAAAATAGGAATCAATCTCCTCCACAGCAATTTTAATGTCATAAAGGCATTTAAGCACTCTCTCGTTCATAGACCAACTTTTTGTCTCTATCAACAACTTTACGAAGAATAGGATTCCTGATAGCCTGATTTTCTAAAAGATCAACAGGTCTGCCTAATAGTTTTTCAAGATTTTCTTTGAAATCCATATAGTTGTCAAAATATTCCTGGAGATCAATTTTCTCAAATTGAACTAAAAAGTCGATATCACTTTTATCACTGAAATTATCAGTAAGGATTGAACCAAAAATATATAGTTCACCAACTTTATGGTTTTTACATAGTTCAATCAGAATGTCTATATTTCTATCAACTATATTCACACATCAAAGATATAAAAAACTATTAAATAACGATTTACAGAAATCGTGCAAAGATATCCGTTGAAGAAGGTTGAAAAAGGTACTTTTTGCAGGGTGAGGTTGAAATTGCTCTTGTGATTGTAAAAAGATGTCAGTCAGTTTTAAAGGTGCGGGGTGCAGGGTGGGGAGTAGATGAATTTCTATTTTTTACTAAAAAGAACTAGTTTTCAAATCAGGGTTGAATTAGTTTGAAAAAAATTGGCGAGTTTGACCACCCCGCATCCCGCACCCCGCATCCCGCACCCCGCATCCCGCACCCCGCACCCCGCATCCCGCACCCCGCACCCCGCACCAAAAGAAAGAGCCCCCTCTCAGAGACTCATCATATAAAGTAAAGCATTCCTCGAGCGTGCATCACCTGAAAGGCTTACCCCCAACCGGATTCTTAACCGGAGACATTATTATTCATTTCGTTTTTTAGTTGCTGGTTTTGCATAAAAATAATTTTGATAAAATAGAAAATGTACATATATTTGTACTTATTAATGTACATAAATAATTTAAAAAAATGTTAACAACAACTATATCTGATTTTCGAAAAGATATTAAAAAGTATCTTGATCGTGTGACTGAAAATTTTGAAACACTGATAATTAACAGGGGGAAAGATACCGGTGTAGTCGTTATGTCATTAGATGAATATAATTCACTAAGTGCAACCCAACATGAATTATCTTCTGTCAAAAATGAGAAAAGGCTTGATTCTGCAATTGAAAAGCTTAAGAATGGTTCATCATTTCAAAAAGATCTTATTGAACCATGAAGTATGTATTTGTTGATGAGTCATGGGAAGATTATTTATATTGGCAAAAGACAAATAAGAAAATATTGTCTAAAATAAATAACCTGCTTAAGGAGATTTCACGTGATCCTTTCTCTGGCACGGGGAAACCCGAGCCATTAAAATTTAAATATAAAGGTTTCTGGTCACGCAGAATTGATGCAGAGCATCGGTTGATTTACCAGGTAAAAGACAATGAGATACTTATAGCGAAATGCAGATTTCATTATGATTAAGCTTGAAAAAGTTTAATAGATTGCATTGCCCCCCTCATCCTACCGCACACCGATTAACATTCTGGCGTGTGGTACGGGGCTCGAGGCACACGGCTAGACAGCTCCTTGCTTCTGGCCTCGCACCTTGCGCCTCACGCCCCAAGCCTCTATTTCCCCTTGCTTCTGGCTTGAATCAACTTAGTTAGCATAGCTGATATTTTATCACAATCATCTGAGGCGGCTCACGGCATGTGGCACGCGGTTCGCGGCTCGTGGAGAGGGGCTTAACGGCATTACGGAAATCTTTTTTTGCCCCCCAACCCCTCCCGCTATCGCGGGACAAGCTCTAAAGGGGGGCTAAAGCACTGTAATTTAGAATGTTTTGGATTTCAACCGGCCTCAAAGGATTTAAATGATTTTAATCCAAATCGTCGTAAGGCGAGAAATGCCACCAAATCTTTTTTGGTTCGTTTTTTGGGCGAGCAAAAAATGAACAAATAATACAATCACGCCCCGCGCCGCGTGCCGTTTACAAAAAAAAGAGCCCCCTCTCAGAGACTCATCATATAACGTAAGGCATTCCCCGGTGGCACATCACCCGAAGGGTTTATCCCCAAACGGACTCTGAAAAGGCGTATCCGTACCCTTACTGCCGCCACCCCTTGGAGGAGGGTTGGGAGGCATGGTTGTCATCATAACAAGAGATATCGAGTTATCCAGCATTACAATGGAAACCTCAGGTTTGATGTATGATTTTCTATATAGTATTTTATTCTCTATAGTCTTCAAGTGCAAAGAGATGTTTTTCGAATTTACAAAAATAGTTTTAAAATCCTAAAGTACAAAAACAATATAAAGTTACGGGTTGCGGGTTGCGGGTTGCCGGGTGCTGGGTGATTTTTCCACGCGCCGCGCGCCGGTCACCGGATTACGACCTTCCCCACATACCTCTTCACTCCACTCCTGATTTCGACTACATACATCCCTTTCGCTCCAGGGGCATGGACCTGAGTCAGGGAGTTCTTACTGAACTCATTGTTCTGAAGATCTGAAATTGTTTTACCTGCCAGATCAAGCACCCGGGCCGAGCCAATTTTCCCATCCCACTCATCTGCAATGGTCTGGATGTTAATAAGATTATTCCCGCCAAAAATATTGAAAACATTCAGAGAAGTGACAGGATCTTCTATACCGGTTGTCAAATTACTTACCTTGAGTATAAACCTGTCGGTAATTGTTCCTGTGGAGGCTGAGAAAGTTACGGAAGGTGTAGTTTTAAGATCTGCAGTAAATCCCGTGGAATTATCCTTCAGGGTAATTTCATAATTATCGAGATTCTGTAATTGTATTGCCGAGATGGAATGGATTCCGTCTTTTATTAAATTAACGACAATTGGTATTTCCACAAATGTTTCAGGGAATGGTTGTCCGTTGATTGCATATTCAGTGCCACCAGTTGATGAATAAATTGATGTGTTTGTAGAAGAGATGAACATCTTAAGCGCATCGAAATCATTATCATAATTAGTTTTGGCCAGTTCATCAAATCTTACAACGGCCTCATCAGATATTGAATCTTCAGTTATTGAAAGGCGGACAAGAGGAATTGTTGATTTCGCCCCCTTGTATCTGGCGTGGATACTATTATGAGTTCTTGCACCTATTGGGAGAGTAAGATTACTACCAGGTGTTCCGTTAGCTTTAACAAAGAAACCCTGCATTGGAGGAATAATTTCTGTAACATCCCCGGGTGTACCAACACCGTTAATATAAGTACATTGAGCGTTGTTCCTTGTAAAATAGAGACCAAGGCTGGTATTTGTAGGATAGGTAAAGTAAGTTCCCGCTGTAATGGCATCCCAATCCAGACCTGAGGAAAAAGGATTACCCAATAGGTTATATCCATGAATTGATTGCGTGCCGGAATATCCCAGGGTCATAGCGACATTTCCTGTATTAAGGGATCCGGAGAATGTGAATTCCTGATCTGCGGCATCATAATAATTATAACCCTTTCCGGGGGATAGTGTTGAAAATGTTGGTCCTCCCAATGTGCCTGATGCATAAATCCATCCATCATAGGCAACCCATCCTTGCATGACATCAGTTGATGGACGACTTTCAATAAACTGAGCAATATCATCAGTAACTCCTGTAAAAGTGCTTACATCCAACGAAGAAACAGGAGTTGAGATATAATGCCATTTGTAATTAGGGCTGCCACCGCCTGTAAGATTTAACTCTATAGTTGCTGCGCTGCCTGAATGGGTAGTAACTATTAAAGAACTTATATTAGTAGCATCCGATTCAAGTCGTAGGGTTCCATTATTTGTAAGTGTAGCAAAAGTTGCTTTTGCTCCTGGTTCAAGTACCATGTATTTCCCTGAAGCTATTGTTGTTGTACCGGAAATGTTTGGTGCATAAGTATCATCAGCCAGATAAGGGATCGCTACATCTCCTGTAGTACCTGCGAGGCCAGGATAATATCCTTGCTCCCAATTCCCTGCAGTAGTCCAGGAAGTCGGAGCTGATGCATCGGTTTTCCACCTGCTGTATTGAACCTCATAAGTACCAATATCTTTGGTTCCAATCCTTGAATTGCCAATATAATCCAGGGCAGGTATTGTAACACCTGTATAAGAGTTAACGCCTGCATCGCGACAGGGAGAAACAAACTTTATTGACCAGTCAGAACCAGAAGGATTTGTAAAATTCGGGCCATCAGCGGCATCATTTGTGGAACTAAGAATAACCGGATTAACAGGTGTGCCGGTAGAATATGTTATCCCACGATAAGCGCAATTAATAATTATGCTTGATGTAGTACCATAACAATAAATTTGTTTATCTGATGATCCCCAGAATATTGAATTGATCACTCTGGAATTTGGAGAAGAATGCAATAATATTCCATAACCTTCTGTACGGGTTGAGGTATTATTAACAAAAGTACAATTAAGTATTTTAATTGCACAACTGATTTGAGCAGTCACACCCCCTCCTGTATAATATGCAACTGAGGGTTCAGTACAATGATTGTTGTCGAAAATACAATTTTCGACTATAGAACCTGCTCCATTATAAAAATAAATTCCTCCACCTCCATGAATGGTTGTGTTATCTTTAAACATACAATTGTAGATATAGGGATTTTTATTTGCATCAACAAATATCCCTCCTCCCCAGTCAGATGAATTACTCTTAATTGTTGAATTAGAGACCGTCACATAACTGTGTCTTATCAGGATCCCTCCCCCTGCACCGGCGTACCCGGATCCAGTTACCGACCCTTTCTCTACAATGCAATAGTTGATTGCAGATACTGCTGTGCTTGATGTGTTATCGAAAGAGATATGACCCCAAGTAGACCCGGAAGCAGTAAAAGTTATCAGGTTTGTACTATTTCCTACAGCAGAAAGTGCCCCTGACCCAGAAATTGTTAAAGAGGTTCCTGTGTTAAAACGTAGGATGGCTCCTGGATCAATAGTGAATGTACCACTTGAAACTGATAAAGAACCACAGTATTTATCTCCACTCAATGTCCATGGGGTAGTTATTACACCACTGTAAGGATTTCCTGATGATCCATCACCACTGGCTGGTTGTGAAAACACAATCACTGGATAAAACAATATGAATAACAGAAGTATCTTCTTCATACCAACATATTTTTCAAAATATGACTGTAATAAATCAGTTTTAGTTGCATTATGAGATATTGCTGCAGTCTAAATGCAAATGTAATATTTATTAACAAAAGATAAAAGGAAATGGTTGAAAATTGACGAACGGGAGGCCTTTGTTGACATGCGTGTGGGATTTGTATGTGGTATGACGATGTAATTCTAATCTACCTTCCACAGCACCAGCTAGCATCAATGTGAGTTCGATGAATGTACTTCAAGCCGTTTACCGCTCCGCACGCCATGCAACTAAATGTAGCAAATTATTGTCATAAAATTCCAAAATGATTTGGAAAATAGAAAAGAACGAGTAAATTTGTTACTCATTAACCTTCACTGATGATAAACACTCTCATAACCTCACAAACCAGGATTAAGTTGTTGAAAAAATTTTTCCTTAACAGCAGCACAAAAGCCCACCTACGAGGGTTAGAATCTGAATTTGGAGAGTCCTCCAATGCGATCAGAGTTGAACTTAACAGGCTTGAGAGTGCAGGATTATTAAACTCTCTCCGTGATGGTAATAAGAAGATCTTTCAGGCTAACAAAACACACCCGCTTTACAAAGACATTCACAGCATTATTTTAAAAGAGACAGGAATTGACAGGGTGATCGAAAAGGTTATTCACCGGTTGGGAAACGTTACATCAGTTTATCTTACAGGTGATTTTGCACATGGTAAGGATAGTCCTGTAATTGAACTGATTCTCGTCGGTGCTGATATAGACCGGGAATACCTTGTAAGAAAGGTGGTTCAGGCTGAAGACGTTGTAGGAAGAAAAGTAAGCTATATCGTTCTTGAACCAGAGGAATCTAAAAAGTACTTATTGAATTTAAAGGCATCTGATCTACTTCCATTATGGAAGATTGAAGAGATAGAAGTAATTCACAAATAAAAGGGAGCTGGAACCTTTTACGGATATAATAACGTAAAGAAAAACAGCAGATCAAAGTCTTGTTGGTGTCATTGTAAAGATGGGACTGACGGGGCGGAAGCATGTCAGAATGAAACGCATCGCCATTCTCCAATCCAACTACATCCCATGGAAAGGTTATTTTGATATAATTAATTCTGTTGATGAATTCGTAATATATGATGATGCACAGTATACCCGCCGAGATTGGCGCAACAGAAATATCATTAAGACAAAGAATGGACCAAAATGGATCACTGTACCTGTGGAGGTTAAAGGTAAGTTTAAGCAGAAAATAAGGGAAACAAGAATCGCAGATAGGAATTGGGCATTAAAACATTGGGAATTAATAAAACGGAATTACAGTAATGCCCCATACTTCCTGGATTATGCTGATCTTTTTGAATTAACTTATAACCAAAGTATGAAACTAAAGTTTCTTTCAGATGTAAATAAGCTTTTTATTAATGTTATTAATTCAATTCTAGGAATAACAACAATTATTACAGATACCTCAGACTTTCGGATGGAGGGTAATAAAACTGAAAAGATAATATCTATTTGTAAACAGGCAAATGCTGATATATATGTTACCGGACCTACAGCAATAAATTATATCAATGAGAAATTATTCTCGGAAGCTCAGATTTTCATAAAATGGGCCAATTACAAAGGATATCCGGAGTATGAACAAGGATATCCACCATTTGAACATGCTGTAAGTATTATCGATGTTATCTTTAATTGTGGTAATAGTTCAACTTTAAAAATGAAGAGTTTTATATGATGATATCTATAATTGTACCAGTATATAACGGGGAAAAAACTTTAAACGAATTGTATTCTAGGATAATAGCTGAATTAGATGGAAGTTATTATTTTGAAGTAATCTTTGTTTACGATTGTGGAAAAGATAAAAGTTGGGAGATTATTAGGGAAATGGCAAGAAGTGAATCTGACCATATACGGGCATATTGTTTTGACAAAAACTATGGACAACATTATGCAACATCGTTTGGACTACAGAAAGCATCTGGAGACTACATATTCACTCTTGATGAAGATTCCCAGCATGATCCGAAGTTTATCCCTGTAATGATAAAAAAAATGGAAGATGAAAATCTTGATCTGATTTATGGTCAATTCAGTAAGCTGAAACAACCATTTTTTAGAGTTATTATGTCTTTCTTTCTACGCAGAGTTTTATGTGTAATGATTCCTAATCTTCCTCATGACTATTCAGCCTATAGACTTATCAGGAAAGATTTGGCTAATAAAATCATTGAGAAGGAGAACTTTAGTCTTTTTATAGATGCAGAACTTGATATGTTATCTCGTAATCATAGTAACTTACTAGTTGAACACTTTAAAAGAGCAAAGGGAACTAGTTCCTATACAATTATTAAACTCCTGAAGCAATCATTTGATGTATTGTTTAAATATAGCAAACTGTTCAGATTGTTTTTAAATTCATTTATAATAGTAATATTATTCTGGCTGACATATTCTTTTTATTTGCTGTTGCTTAATCCTATTCAATATTTGATTGTTTTTGTATTTCTTTTTATAAGTTTTTTAACCATCATTTGGATAAGAAGAAACAGCTTACAACGGATCCATGGAAAGCAAACTCCAAAAGTCGTTGAACAAATCAATCTGGGAAAATGATAAAAGGGAATCGTGTTACATTAAGAGAGTTGAGAATTAGTGATTTACCTTCGATAAACAGGTGGCGGAATAAACTTCAGAACAGGATTATTACACAAGGTTTTAGGGGGCCTGTTACGATGGAAATAGACTATGCCTGGTTGGAAGAAGTACTTGTTAATACTGAAAATACAGATATATACTTTGGTATTGAAAAGAAACCATCAAATGACATTATAGGGATTATTCAGCTAAACAGTATCGATTATATTTCCGGAGTTGCTACCTGTGGGATATTAATTGGTGAAATTGAGGAAAGAAGTAAAGGGCTCGGAGTTGATGCAGTTCGTGCAATATTATATTATGCTTTTTTTATTCTTAATCTGAGAAAAGTCATGACATATATAGCTGCTTTCAATATATCAGCTTTTAAAGTACAGGAAAAAGTGGGGAAAGTGCATAAAGAAGGATGTCTGAAATATCAATTTTTCTATAATGGGAAATATGTTGATCTTCATATTCAATCCTTTTTCAAGGATGATTTTGAATTTTTAAAGAATGATTATTCCATTTAATATTCCATATACTACCGGGAAAGAGATTAATTATATCAAGGAGGTAATAGATTCCGGGCATGTTTCCGGAAATGGTAATTTTACTAAACTGTGTTTAAAAATACTTGATCAGGAGTGGGGTTTAAAAGATACCCTTTTAACTACTTCTTGCACCGATGCCCTGGAAATGGCAGCAATGCTTCTGGAAATAAAACCTGGAAATGAGGTAATAATTCCGGCTTATACTTTTGTATCTACAGCATTAGCATTTACCAGGCAGGGAGCTTCAATTGTATTTGCAGACAGCAGAGTTGACAACCCGTGTATTGATGAAAAAAAACTTGAACCTCTTATTAACGAGAGAACTAAAGCAATAATCCCTGTTCATTATGGTGGGCTGGCTTGTGAAATGGATGCGATAATCAGGCTTGCTGAGAAATACGGACTCTGGGTTGTGGAAGATGCAGCCCACGCATTTGGTGCTAGATACAAAGGCAGGTTGTTAGGAAACATAGGGCATCTGGGTTGTTTCTCGTTTCATGAAACGAAAATTATTCACTGTGGTGAAGGAGGTATGCTTTCGATAAATGATGAAAGATTCAGTAAGAGGGCAGAAATCATCTGGGAGAAAGGGACAGATCGTTGTGCTTTTCAAAGGGGAGAAGTTGAAAAATATGAATGGATAGATACCGGTTCTTCTTTCTTGATGTCTGATATCAATGCAGCATTTTTATATTCTCAACTTTTAGAGACACACAATATGTTTCATCAAAGGAAAATTCAATGGGAGTTATATTCGGATTCTTTGAAAGAAATTGAAAACAAAGGGTTTATTAAACTTGCAGTATTGCCTGAAAACTCTGAGTTTAATTATTCAGGATTTTTTATTATTACCAGAGATTCTGGTGAAAGAGGTACACTAATAAACAAATTAAAAAAATCCGGAATACAGGCTCTCACACATTATCTCGATCTTGGTGAAAGTCCTTATATAAAAAAGCATCAGAGGCAAAATAGAAATTATCATCTCAATCCAAATAGTAAAAAATACCAGGATACAATCTTGCGATTACCATTATATTATGACCTCTCATTGAGTCAGATTAATGAAATTACAGAAGTAATAAAGGATTTCTATTTAAAAATTTCTGATGAGTAAAAATAAACGAATAGAAATCGTTTTCAATGCAAATCCAAACTTCATTGTTGGAGGTTTACTTATATCTAATTTTCTTATCAGGCTTTTTATTTACTTCAACACTAATCTATTTTCATTCTCCGATTATGCTATATATCTGAATGGAATTGAAAGAATTGCTGGTGGTGAAAAACAATATCTGCTGATCGGCAATTTTCTGTTCGCGATCAGTTACCTGGGATATTTCGCAAAAAATATATTAGGAAGTTTAGATTATTTTTTTGTATATAACTGTCTTCTGGGTACACTCACCAGCCTTCTTATATACTTCATGGTGGTCAAAATAACCGGAGTGCCTTTAGCAGGAATAATAACGATAATTATCCATACTTTATACACCGAGTTCATAGTATTTTCTTCAGTTTTCTATACACCGGTGCAGATGATTTTTCTTCTATCGCTCTTTCTGTTATTCATATATTTATATCTCGATTCAAATAGAAGATTTAAAACGGTGATATTCCTCTTCTTGACAATATTAGTATTTCTTATGACGTTCATTTTCAAACCGGAGCTAAAATATTTAACATGGTTTCTTTTATTTCCAGGGTTGTTCTTTCTTAAAAGTAATAAGTCTTTTGCAAAAAAGATACTCTCTCTTTCCTTCCTTCTACTTACTTCTTACTACTTACTCTCTTATTCCAACCTGATAACCCATCCTAAGGACAATGTAATATCAAACGCCTTTGTTTTTTTCGGACATACTGATTATGGAGGAGACGGAGGAGAAGGTTCATTTGTTTATCCTGATAATAAGGCAAGATATGAATCAGCACTGGCGGAATATTGTAAGTCAAATAATATCAGAAGACCGACAACTCAGAATTATAATGAGTTTCATCGTGAAGAGATAAAGAAATTTATTACAACTCATCCGTGTAAATGGGTTAGCCTTCAGTTTACAAAATTCTTCAGAACGTTCGGTGTTGTCCCCGAAACCACCAGCTTTAAAATCCTCTACACAGGTCTTTTTAAAGGAAACTTATGGTTAACATCAATTGTTGTTGTTGCTCCGGTGGCGCTAATAATATTATTGTTTATTATGTTCTTCAATTTATCTGCGCTTAAACAATTATTAGGGCACCAGGTCTCCTCACGCCTCATGCCTCACGCCTCACGCCCTCCATCTGACAATCGAGGATTTCTCTCCGTTTACCTGTTACTCTTTGTATATTACATCATCGCCACCATCTTCTATGGCCAATACCAGGAACGTTACCGCCTACCTATGATGGTAGTATTTATAATTCCCACTCTTGGATTTTTCATAGCATCATTTAATAAAGATCAATTTTTTAAAAGGAGCACGTTGACTATTAAAAGTGTAGTAATTGTATTGTTTTTAGCAATCTGGACATTCCAGACAAAAAAAGCAATCGGAAATAAACAGAGATTTGAAAATGCTATCGAATCTCTTGAAATTAAAAGTAAAAAATAATAATTAACAAGGCTGAATAACTTTTTACTTTTATCTTTTTACTTTTGTCTTTTATCATAAAAATGAAAAAATGAGATACCTGAACTCAATACTAACCCTTGTTATCCTGTTCACTGCCTCATGTACCAGCCAAAAGAAACTTGCCTACCTGGGCAACCTTCCTGAGACCGGAGGTGAAGAAAACTTTATAATGGAGATCCCTGATTATAAAATCCAGCCGCGAGATATTCTTTATATTACGATTAAAGCAATGACTCCGGAGGGTACTATTGCTGATATGCTTTCTAGCGGGAGGAGCGGTATTAGTGGTACTACTACCCAATATGAGTCAGGTCAATACCTTTTTGGTTTCGATGTTGATCCTGATGGATACATTTTATTACCAGCAGTTGGGAGGGTAAAGGTTGGAGGGCTTACTCTTGAGGGTACAAAAAGAATTCTTCAGGAATCAGTCAGCAAAGTATTTATTAACTCAACAGTCGAGTGCAAACTTTTAAGTTTTAAGTTTACTGTTATTGGTGAGGTAAGATCACCCGGCACATATATTAATTATAATAATTATCTTACTGTTTTAGAGGCTATCGGTCGTGCCGGAGGGTTAAGCGATTTTGGACGAAGGGACAGGATTCTTGTAATAAGACCTGTTGATGGCGGTACAAAAACATATAGGCTAAATCTTAAGGATAAGCAAATACTGTCAAGTGAAGCCTATTTCCTGCTCCCTAATGATGTTGTTATTATTGAGCCGGAATCGAAAAAGATATTCAATCTGAACCTGCCAACCTATTCATTTATTATTACCACTACATTGTCGGCTATTACTACAACATTATTGCTCATTAACTACTTTGGTAAGTAAAGAGCTTGTAATGAAAATAGCTTATTCAAGTTTAATGGGATCGTTTAATTAAATAAGTTTAGCCCTTAACCTTAAATATATTTTAATAAAGTTAAATATCAAAAACTAAGATTGGTTTCCAAAAACAAACACTATATTATTACAATATTTAACATGTAACCTGTTATACCATCAAAAATATTTTTATTATGAGAGATGAAATATAATAAGAAAAGGACTTAACTAACTCAGAGCACAGACAAAATATTTCAAATCATTACTAAATAACAACAACAATGCTACAGCAGCTCGTAATAACACCATAACATTTATAGGCATGGAACCAAACAACTACCCCAATGACTATCAACTCTCTGAAGATAACAATATCGATTTCAACCGATACTTCTCACTTTTCTTAAGTAACTGGTACTGGTTTGCAATTGGAATGTTTACTTCAGTTACTTTGGCTTATGGTATTAACAGGTATTCCCCCAAAATATATTCAGTTTCATCTACAATACTGATAAAAGAAGATCAATCAGGGAGCATGAATAGAAATGTTTCAAGTGTGATCCCAGGGGGGGATATTTTTAAAACTCAGCAAAACTTGAAAAATGAGATAGGGATCCTTAAATCATATAGTCTGAATTACAGGGTTATTAATAAGCTTACTAATTTTCATGTCATTTACACAGGTATCGGCAGAAGAGGAATTGTAGAATCAAGAATTTATAAAACCTGTCCTTTTAAAGTAATTTATGATTCACTTGAGTTGCAGCCAAAAAGGAATATTGTGCATATAGAAATTTTATCTGAAGAGGAATATCTATTAGAGCTAAATGGCGATCTGAACTTTAAAAAGAAAATGAATTTCGGTGAACATTTTTCTGATTATGGTTTTGACTTTACTATTGAAAAAAGGAATCCTGAAGTTTCTGTTTATTATAAGAGCAGTTCAAATAAGTATTATTTTCAATTTAAAGACCCGAGAAGTCTTGCTAACCAGTACCGGGCAAAACTTTTGGTCGAACCGATAGAAAAAGATGCATCAATACTTACACTATCAGTTTCCGGTTTTGTACCTGAGCAGGAAGCAGAGTACCTTAATAAACTGATGGATACTTATATTAGTTATGGGCTTGAGAACAAGAACCAAACAGCAGATAGTACAATTAAATTTATTGATAATCAGATTAAGATATTATCTGATTCTTTGGAAATTGCAGCGGAAATCCTTGAGAGGTTCAGAACTAAGAATAGTTTAATTGATCTAAGTCGTCAGGGAATTGTAATCCAGAACAGATTGGAAAAGCTTGATAATGAGAAAAGCTCGTTTGAACTCCAACTTCAATATTATAACTACCTATTAGAATACCTAAATTCAACGAATGTTGGTGGTACTATTATTTCCCCGTCAGTAATAGGGATAAGTGATCAGGTATTAATAAAGTTGGTTAATGAGTTTTCTGCAATTAATAAGGAAACAGAAAAGATTGGGTTCAACATAAAAGATAACCAACCTGCTATTTTACATATCGTCAAGCAGATGGACGAAACACGGGAAGCTTTAAAAGAAAATGTCAGGAATGGGATTGCAGGTTTAAAGTTGATAATAGCTGAATCAGATAAAAAGATATCAGATGTGGAGGCAGACGTCAACAGACTCCCCTCCACGGAAAGAGAATTTATCAATATTCAGAGGAAGTTCGATCTTAACAATACTGTTTACACTTACCTTCTTGAAAAACGTTCAGAATCGGGTATTGCCAGGGCATCCAATGTATCAGATAATAGAATTGTGGATGAAGCTTCAAGCTATAGTTCAACACTTATTAAACCAAGAGTAAAGGTTAACATTATAATGGCTCTTATGCTGGGTTTGATATTACCAATGGCAGGATTAGTGATGATTGACTTTTTCAACAACAAGGTAATTGATAAAAAGGATATTGAAAGAAACACAAAAGTGCCTGTAATAGGATATATTAGTCATAGTGTGATAAAGAACGATATTCCGGTTATTGAAAAACCTGGATCATCACTGGCCGAATCTTTCAGATCTCTGCGTACAGCACTAAAATATTTTGGTAAAGAAAATCAGGTGGTAGTTATAGCAGTAACATCTACTATAAGCTCAGAGGGAAAAACATTTATTTCAATTAACCTTGCTGCAATTACCGCAATGCTAAGTAAAAGAGTTCTGCTCATAGGTCTTGACCTCCGAAAACCCCGAATCAATAAGATTTTTGAAATCGACGATAGCCCTGGGATGAGCACATTTTTAAGTGCAAATTGCAATTTTGAAGATGTAATCAAAAAAACTAAAATAGATAATCTTTTCTATGCGCCTTCAGGACCTGTTCCTCCAAACCCGGCAGAACTTATTGCATCGGAGCAGATGGGGGAATTCATGGAAAGAGTAAAAAAAGAATTTGACTATATTATTATTGATACTCCTCCTGTTGCCATTGTTACTGATACTTTGCTATTAGCTCCTTATGTTGATGCAAATCTTTTTATCGTTCGCCAGAGATATTCATCACGTAGTACCCTAGACGTGATAGAGCAGCTAAAAAATCGAGGTGATCTCAAAAATATAGCTATTGTTATAAATGATATAAACCTTTCAGGATATTATGGTTATGGAATGAGATATGGCTATACTCAAGGATACGGTTATACCTATGGATATAATTTTTACGGTAATAATTATTATGGGAAGTATGGATATTCGGACAAGAGGAAAGGATATTATACTGAGGAATAGTCCTTGTGGGAAAAACAAAATCACAAAGATAAAAGTAATTAATTTTGCTACACTCTATTCTCATCTTCTTGGGTACTACCCAGTATTTACTCCTGGGTCTTAAGTGTTGGCAGGTATGTCGATTAGCTAGTTTGAAAATCAAATTAAAGTGGCTCAGCGGGAACTGAAGACAACCTTTACAAATGTAGCCATACAAAGTGAAGTAAAAAAGTTCAATAAGTGTGAGATTTCTGATTAAATCTGATATTTACAAATTCATTTACCCTTAAAAACATAAAAGCTTGGCTTCTAATAATACAAATAAAATTGATAAATTTCTAACAACTATGATTGCTATTGGAGCATATTCTTAATATGAACCCAAGAAGGCATAACATATAACAAATTCAAACACTGCTTTTAGCAGGGATGAACGACAAAAATATCCAAGATTTGCATTAATAAAAGGTAATAAATATTTTAGTGAGAAGTAACACAAGCACTTTGTATAAAATCTCCTTGTTAATTGTCTTTATCCTAGTCGGACTTTTAACAAAAGTTTATTCAGGTATTTTGCATGAATTTATTTCCAATTATTTAGGAGGAACCATTTATGTTATATTCTTTATAGTTTTGGCATCCTTATTATTTCCCAGAACGAGGCCAGTTAAAATATCAATAATTGTGGTTATAATTACTAGTATGCTTGAGTTCTCACAGCTAATTCACTCTCCATCATTAGAGTTATGGAGGGAAAGTTTTGCTTTCAGGGCGCTTTTTGGCAGCACATTTAATCCGTTCGATTTTATCTGGTATTTTGTTGGGGCACTATTCGGATTGTTTTTGGTACTCTTTGTAAATAAAACTTCTAAATGAAAAGCATATAGTTTCTCAATATTAGGTAAAAATCAATTTCAACTCAACCGCTCTTCTCTTCAATATTTAAAAAGAATACACTGCATCCGCGAACCTTTTAATCTTAAATTTAGCTTGAAACGAAAAACTCAATACACATAATTACTGTAAATGAAGAACAATGTAGTTGATAAAGAATGGGATCTCGTAATCGAAGGCTCATCATCCCTATTCGATCTTAAATTCAAAGACATCTGGCGATATCGTGATTTGCTTGGGATGTTTGTAAAGCGCGACTTTGTGAGCTTTTATAAACAAACCATACTGGGGCCACTATGGTTTTTTATACAACCGCTTTTTACTACAATAATTTATACATTTGTTTTTGGCAGGCTTGCAGCTATCAGTACAGATGGTCTTCCACAGCCTCTGTTTTATCTGGCAGGCATAACCGCCTGGAATTACTTTGCAGAATGTCTTACTAAAACGAGTACTGTCTTTAAGGACAATTCACACATTTTTGGTAAGGTTTATTTCCCAAGACTTATTTTGCCTTTGAGTATAGTGTCTAGCAACCTGGTGCGGTTTGGAGTACAGATGCTACTTTTTTTAAGCATTATGGGATACTATTACTGGCAAGGTGCACCTTTTACGCCCACTTGGGCATTGATGATGTTTCCGGTATTGGTATTGATGATGGCATTGTTGGGATTAGGTCTGGGCCTTATTATCACTGCCATGACTACCAAATACCGCGATCTGGCATTCCTGGTCACATTTGGGGTTCAATTGCTGATGTACACGACAACTGTTATCTATCCTTTAAGTGCAGCCCCAGAAAAGTACAAACATATCATTGAGCTCAATCCAATGACCGGCATTATCGAGGCCTTTCGATATAGTTTTTTGGGGAAAGGTGAATTCAGTGCATGTAGCATTGGGTACTCAGCAATAATAACCGTGGTTGTTCTGTTTTTAGGGGTGGTTATTTTTAATAAAACGGAAAAAACATTCGTCGATACTGTTTGAGTATGAAGTAAGTAAAACAAGATAAAAGACAAAATTCGCAGCGACGCGTAGAACGTTGAGCATAGAGCGTAGAGAAAAAGGCCTATAAACTGGAGATTATTTCTGAAGTATCGTGAAATGAGTAAAATTGAGAGTTTTAAAGATTTAATTGTATACCAGAAAGCATATAAACTAGCCATGGAGATTTTTGAAATCTCAAAAAGTTTTCCAAAGGAGGAAAAATATTCTTTGACTGACCAGATACGCCGTTCATCACGATCAGTAACATCATGTATTTCAGAATCATGGGCCAAGAGGAGATATGAAAAATCATTTATTAATAAGCTTACTGATTCATTAGGAGAAGAGAATGAAACAGAAGTTTGGCTTGATTATTCAAAGGATTGTAAATACATTCAAAAAGAAATTCATGAAACTCTTTTGGGTGAATATGATGAAGTTCGTAAAATGCTAATATCCATGATTAATAATTCTGACAAATGGTGCCTGTAGCATATAGCTCTCCGCTCTATTCTCAACTCGCTACGCTTTACGCTTTACGCTCAACGTTTTACGCTTAACAAGAAATGTCCACCGTCATCCAAGTATCCAACCTCTCTAAAATCTACCGCCTCGGCGAAATTGGCACCGGCACCATCAGCCGCGACCTCGAACGCTGGTACAAGATGAAAATAAGAGGGCAGGAAGATCCATTTTTAAAAATAGGTGAATCCAACGAACGTAATAAAAAAGGAGTGAGTGATGTGGTATATGCTCTCAGAGATATCAATTTAGAAGTTAAAGAGGGAGAAGCTCTCGGCATTATTGGTAAGAATGGGGCGGGCAAAAGTACATTGTTGAAAATTCTTTCAAGGGTTACAAGTCCAACAACCGGAAAAATCAACATAAAAGGTCGTGTTGCAAGCTTATTAGAGGTAGGTACCGGTTTTCATCCTGAATTAACCGGACGCGAAAATATTTTTCTGAATGGTGCAATTCTGGGAATGCGTAAAAAGGAGATTGCCCGAAAACTTGATGAAATAATAGACTTCAGTGGTGTTGAGCGGTATATAGACACTCCTGTTAAACGCTATAGTAGTGGTATGTATGTGCGGTTAGCATTTGCCGTGGCGGCCCATTTGGAATCTGAAATTATGATTGTGGATGAAGTGCTTGCCGTAGGCGATGCTGAGTTTCAGAAGAAGTGTCTGGGGAAAATGGGAGATGTGAGCAAAGGCGAAGGAAGAACGGTTTTGTTTGTAAGCCATAATATGAGTGCAATACTAAGCTTATGTCCAAATGCCATATTAATTGAAAATGGTAATATTAAATTTAGAGGAAGTAGTGAAGAAACAATAAACAGATACCTTCGTAAGGAGGACTCCTCTTTGGATGAAAAAACGATTATGAAGGAAGATTATCCAAGACCTTGGGGTAGACGCGGATTATCTATTAAAAGAATTCAATTACTAAATTTAAACAATATAGTAACGGATATTCTGCAATTTAGGGAACCTATTAAACTTAAAGTAAATATGGTTGCTGAACAGGAAATTCTAAGTGCACAGATTCAGGTTAGGATTTCTAAACCTGATGGACCTCAAATAACATATTCCAATATCATTGACGATCAAGATAGTTTTTATAATATAAAAGTGGGGGAATGTGAATTCATTTTTAGTTCTAACCCGTACCTGATGCCAGGAAACTACGTTTTTCATATTTTTATTTTTACCCGGGATGCTGCTACCAGTTATGATGCGATAATGGATGTTTATCCATTCCAGGTATTAGGCAAAGCTGTTTCCGGTAAAGATTTACTTCATACTCCAAATGTATTTCTGAATTTTAATGCGGAATGGAAATTGTCAGACAATTTTAAGAAAGCCAAATGATGACCAACTTCGTAAATCGTAAGAGATGTCCGGTCTGTAATAATTCCTCCATTATAGAATTATTAAGCATTCCATACACTCATCCTAATATTGTCAGTTATTTCAAAAGACTCTATTCAAAATATTATTACCCTGAAATAAACATAGACTATAATTTATTAGATGGAGCTAATTTCTGCGTTGCAGAGTGCGAAACATGCGGATTGATTTTTCATAAGGAAGTTGCTAACGATTTTATTATGGTCAAAATTTATGAGGAATGGACAGATATAAAACATAATTTCCAGATAAATTTAAAAATTCATTCTCCACAATATGTCTTTAATCATGTTAATGAAATATTTCATCTGTTAAGTCTTTATAACAATAAAAGTCCTGATAAATATAAAGTACTTGATTTTGGCTCAGGATGGTCTCAATGGTCCAGGGTAGCTATTGCTTTTGGTCTGGATGTTTATGGTCATGAACTCTCTCTTGCAAAAAAACAATTTGCCGAAAAATTCGGAATCAAAATATTAAGCTGGGAAAAGTTGACAGATCATCAATTTGACTTCATAAATACTGAACAAGTGTTTGAACATTTGACTAATCCTTTGCAAATGCTTGAATACCTTAAAAAATGTATCCATTCTGAAAGTATCATTAAAATAAGCGTTCCGGATTCATCTCGTCTAAAAGACTACCTGAAAACTAAAATTGACTGGGATTATATCTCTGACACAGATATCTTCAATGCTATTGCCCCATTACAGCATGTAAATGCATTTACCCGACCTAATCTTATTCGTATGGTTGAATCTGCAGGATTTATTATCATTCCTGCCCAAAAAATGCCTTACCTTACGATAGTAAATGAAGAAAATAGAGATAAAAAGCTTAAAACACTTATAAAAAAAATCCGGAACGAGATTAGAGCATGTTTTTCAGTAGAAAATGAAAGACCAGATACAAGGACTTATATCTTAATCAAAATAAAATAACATGGATATAACAAATTCAAAAATTCTTGTAATTGGTGGAGCAGGATTTATTGGAAGTCATCTGATCAAAGAATTGTTAAAAGAACCTGTTAAAGAGGTAGTAATCTACGATAATTTTGCTCGAGGTAAATTGGAAAACATAAGCGATTCTTTGCAAGATAACCGGTGTTCTGTTTATCCATTGGGAGGAGATATAAGAGATATTGATGTTCTCAATCAGGCTATGAAAGGTGTTGATTATGTTTTTCACCTTGCCGCTATGTGGCTCCTGCATTGCAAAGATTTTCCGCGTACTGCCTTTCATGTTAATATTGAGGGCACATTTAATGTATTGGAAGCTTGTGTAAACAACAATATAAAAAAGCTAATCTATTCCTCATCTGCCTCTGTATATGGTGATGCTGTTGAAGTTCCAATGACAGAATCTCATCCTTTTAATAACAAAAACTTCTACGGGGCAACAAAAATTTCCGGTGAAGCTATGTGCACTTCTTACAATGACAGATACGGACTTGAAGTGATTGGGCTCCGGTACATGAATGTATATGGGAGTGGACAGGATCAGCATGCTGCATATACAGGTGTAATTCCAATAATGTTAAATAAAATTGCAGCTAATGATCCTCCAACAATTAACGGTGATGGTTCGCAGTCATATGATTTCATCTATGTTGAGGATGTTGCCCAATGCAATATTTTTGCTCTGAAAAGTGAAGTTAAATTCGGATTCTATAACGTTGGAACAGAAGTACAGACAAGTATCCGTGAACTCTGTGACACAATTCTCGATCTGAAAAAAAGCAATCTAAAGGTGATTTATAATCCATATTCTATGGATGATGCCAGGCAGTTTGTTCAAAACCGAATAGGTTCAGGAAAAATGGCAGAGGAAGAATTAGGATTCAAATATAAATATGATCTCAAAACCGGACTTCAAAAACTTATTGACTGGAGACTCGAAAGAAAAATTGACAGAAAAAACTGATTAATGAACATTCCACTTATTAAACCCTACATTACTGAGGAAATCAAGGAAAGGGTACTAGCAGTACTTGATAGTGGCTACCTCACTGAAGGGCAGGTAACTCATGAATTTGAAAGCTTTTTTGCACAATATGTAAATGCTTCGTATGCTATTGCAGTAACTTCCTGTACAACAGGTTTGGAAGTTGCATTACGGGCCCTGGGTATTGGACCAGGTGATGAGGTTATTGTCCCTGATTACACCTATCCTGCAACAGCAACAGTTGTTTCAATAGTTGGGGCTCATTGTGTTATTGTAGACGTTGATCCTAAAACAATGCTCATTAGTTACGATGAATTAGAAAAAGCAATTACACCAAAAACTAAAGCCATCATTCCTGTTTCGTTGTTTGGGAATCCCCTCAATTACGAAAGATTGTATCAGATAAAGAAAAAACATAATGTGTTTATTGTTGAAGATGCCGCATGTTCAATTGGTGCTGAATATAAGGGGAAAAAAGTAGGTACTTTTGCGGACATTTCAGTCTTTAGTCTTCATCCACGAAAATTTATTACTACAGGAGAGGGTGGAATGATAACTACTGAAAATGCTGAATTGGCTGATTGGATGAATTCTTACAAGCACTTTGGTATGGAAATGAAAAATGCTTCAAGGGAAGGGATTAATTTTGATATGATTGGGACTAACTATAAACTTTCAAATATCCTGTCCGCCATAGGTTTAGAACAAATGAAAAACATTAATCTCCTGCTGGCTAAGAGAAGAACACTGGCTGCAAGATATGATAGATTGTTTGGAGACATTAAAAGCATTCAATTGCCTGTTGTCGTGAAAGAAGGGAACCATTCTTACCAATCCTATTGTCTGTTAACATCTGCACGGAACAATATTTTAAACTCCTTAAGACCAATGGGCATAGAGGTACAGATAGGTAGTTATTCACTTCATCTACATCAGGCATTTCAAAATAAAAAACAATTTACGATTCAGGGGTCAATGTCAGGAAGCATCTCATCATTTAATAAGTGTCTTGCATTACCATTATTTCATGATCTTACAGAGCAGGAACAAGACTATATAGTTGAAAATGTAAAACAATTATTTTAGGATGTGTGGAATAGTTGGAGTCTTTAATCTTGACGGCAAACCTTTTTTGCTGACGAATCTGGTAAGAATGGCAGACCAGATTTCTCATCGGGGACCTGATGATGAGGGATTCTTTGTAAAAGATAATATTGCTCTCGGGCACAAAAGACTCTCTATTATTGATACCAGCCAAAAGGGAGCGCAACCCATGACATCTAAAAATGGTAAATGGATCGTGATCTTCAATGGATGTATTTATAACTATTTAGAGATGAGGCAGGAATTAAAATCACTGGGACACTATTTTATTTCCAATACTGATACTGAAGTAATTGTTGAAGGGCTTGCAGAATGGGGACCAAAAGTATTTGAACGTTTCAACGGGATGTTTGCAGTTGGTGCCTGGAATACTGAAGAAAGAGCCTTGTATCTTAGCCGCGACCGTTTTGGAGTGAAACCCCTTTATTATTGGTTTAACCGGAAATCTATTGTTTTTGCTTCCGAGATTAAAGCTATAATTAAGCATCCTGATTATACAATTGACGTTGATTTAGGAGCATTAAACGAATACTTTACATTTCAGAATTTATTCTCATACCGGACACTTTTTAAAGATGTGGCTATGTTGCCACAGGCAAATACTTTACGCATTGATTCAGATACAACTGCTGTAAAACACCAATCTTGGTGGGACTATAATTTTTCATCTCCTGATGAAACGATGACATTCGAAGATGCCAGGGATGAAACTCTCAGACTTTTTAAACAGGCGGTTACCAGGCAAATGATTGCGGATGTTCCAGTTGGATCTTATCTTTCAGGAGGTATGGACTCTGGTTCTATTACGGCGATTGCTTCAAGCCATGTAAAAAGGCTCTCTACATTTACATGTGGATTTGATATGTCGGAAGTAACCGGGGTAGAAGCTAATTATGATGAAAGACGCGATGCGGAATTACTTGCAAATCATTTCAAAACAGAACATTTTGAGCAAGTTATAAATGCCGGCGATATAAGGTGGTCCCTGCCTAAAGTTGTCTGGCACATTGAAGATTTACGTGTTGGTATGTCATATCCAAATTTTTACATTTCCAGACTTGCCTCAAAATTTGTCAAAGTATGTTTGCAGGGAACAGGAGGAGATGAACTTTTTGGTGGATATCCATGGCGTTATTACCGGGTGTTTAATTCTATTTCACAACAGAATTTCTTTGACCAATACTATGGTTTCTGGCAAAGATTGGTACCTGACAATCAAAAAGGAGATCTGTTTACTTCTCCGGTATTAGACTATATTGATCTAAACGAACCCAGGGAAATTTTCGAAAGGGTTTTTACCTTTAATAACAAACTGAAGTATGAGAGTCCGGAGGATCATATTCAGAACTCACTTTATTTCGAAATTAAAACTTTTCTGAATGGACTTTTGATCGTTGGAGATAAACTTTCAATGGCCAACGGAATTGAAGAAAGATTTCCCTTTTTAGATAATGATCTGGTTGATTTTGCTCAAAAAATCCCGGTAAAGCATAAACTGGGAAACTTTGAAAAAGAGATAAAGAGAATAGATGAAAATATTGGACAGAAACAGAAAGTCTACAGGGAATTCGATGATGGTAAAAACGTTCTGAGGAAAGCCATGCTGGAACTAATTCCTGAAAAAGTGGCTTACAGGAAAAAGCAAGGGTTTTCTGCTCCTGACGAGAGTTGGTACAGAGGTGAAAATGCGGAATTTGTAAAAGAGTTCCTCTTATCCGGGAACCTGGCATCTGATGGATATTTAAATAAGCAATATATAAATAAAATTGTAAATGAACATATTGCCAATCGTATTAATCATCGTTTATTAATATGGTCATTCCTGAATTTTGAAATGTGGTGCAGAACATTTCTAAAATAATGTAATAGCACTTATGATCGAACTTCTCAAATCTATCTTTATTGATCCTGTTGAATTGCATGGAAACCTTATTGTTCTTAAGACTTCTTCCGAATATGAAAATCAGGAACAGACAAATAGTATTTTTTCAGACAAATGGTTAAAACATGATATTAAAAGCCAGCTTGATAGTATGGAATTATTTCAACTTAGATGGTATTTGGTTTTATATGGATTTAATGATGAAAAAGAGCTGAAAGAATTCCTGCAGACTAAAAAATATATACTCGATGCCGGATGTGGGCTGGGGTATAAAGCTGCCTGGATGGCACTTTTATCATCGGAAAGTATTGTTATTGGTATGGATTTTTCAGATGCAGTGCTTTCTGCAGCTGAACATTATAAAGGGATTGATAACCTTTTCTTTGTTAAAGGCGATATTTCACAGACTAATATAAAGGATAATTCTATAGATTATATTAGTTGTGACCAGGTAATTCATCATACAGAAAATCCTGCGAAAACATTTGAACATTTGTCAAACAAGCTTTCAGTTTCAGGCCAGATCGGGTGTTACGTTTATGCTAAAAAAGCCATTCCCAGAGAGTTGATTGATGAATATTTCAGGACTTTTACACTGAAGTGTACCAAGGAAGAAATATGGGAAATGTCAGAACAACTGACAAAATTGGGAAAAACACTCTCTGAACTCAATGCGAAAATTGATGTCCCCGATATCCCATTATTAAATATAAAAGGAGGGTCTTACGATGTTCAAAGATTTATTTACTGGAATTTTCTCAAATGTTTTTGGAATGAAAAAATTGGATGGAATGGTTCTGTATCAACAAATTTTGACTGGTACGGTCCCTCCAATGCCTCCCGTTATTCCGAAGAGGAATTTAGGAGCTGGATAACCATTAATAATCTGGCCACACTATATTTTCACAGAGAAGAAGCATGCTATTCTGGCAGATTTTTAAAACAGGAATCATGAAAAACAAAATATCTTATTAATGTTTTTCAGTAAAGTCCGAAATAGTCGTAACTGATGACAAGGTTAATTAGAGATATTCAGGATTCATTTCATAAGTTTCAGATTAATCTCCAGGGCAAAACTGTTCTGACCGAAGCTGCAACAGGCAACTATGTTTGTACTCCTATAATTGCTGCAATGGCGGGGGCAAAGGTTTATGCAATTGCAAAGGAATCAAAGTATGGTACTATAGACCAAATAGAAAATGAAGTCTCCACAATTGCAAAATGCCTGAAAGTTGAAAAGAAGATTTCAATCATAAAAAGTTTGAATGAAGTCAATTTAAGTGGGATAGATATAGTTACGAATACCGGATTCGTTAGGCCAATAGACAAATCCTTTATAGACAGGCTAAAATCAGATTGTGTTATACCGCTTATGTGGGAGCCGTGGGAATTCAGACCTGGGGAATTTGACCTGGATTATGCCACAAGAAAGGGGATTAAAGTATATGGCACCAATGAAGCAGATTCTCGTTTGCAGACGATGAATTATATTGGATTAACAGTATTGTATTTTCTTTTAAAAGAAAAGAGAAGCCCACTTAGCACTAAGGTATTGGTAATTGGTTGCGAAAAATTCAATCATGCAATAGAAGTTGTTTTGAAAAAACAAGGCTACCCTGTTAACAGTTTTTTGACTAATTTTTACAATAAAGCCGAGATTAAGGAATATGATACAATTGTAGTTGCGGAGCATACAACTTCAAAAATGATTATCGGAGATACCTCTGAATCACTTATAAATAATTCAGATTTAAGCATAGATCATTTAATCATTCATATTGCAGGCAGTGTAGATTTTGATTCAACGATATGCTGCCACTATCCTGAGAAACCGGCATCTTTTGGATATATGAGTTATACAGCAGACTTTATCGATCCGGTTGCTGTAATTGATCTTCATACGGCTGGACTTAATGTAGCTGAAGGGATGTTGAAGTCAAAAGAAATTGGTCTAAAAGGATTTGCATTTAAAAAGCATATGGAAACAAACTATCCGGCATTGGCATTTGATAATATTAAATATTGGTGATAACATAATCGTTCTTCTTGGAAAACTCAAAATAAATAATAATGGATATTGATTGGAAAATTATTTATGATTGCGTCGGGCTTTCAATAAGTAAGAAGTTATTATTTTCTAAATTAGACCTAGTAAACAGTAAAGAAAAAAATATACTTTCTTTCATAGACAATCAAAAATATATAAGGGACTGTAATAATAATAATAATGTTATAGGCATATTTACAACACCTATACTCTCCAAACATTTCACGAGGACTAAAAAAGCCGTGATTGAATGCGATGATCCGAGGTTTGTTTTTTATTCCTTGTATAATACAATTGCTGAAAGGAGTTATATTAAAACAAAAACTGAAATTGATTGTGAATCTTCTATTAATAAAAGCGCACAAATTTCTGAGTTTAATGTTAAAATTGGCAAAAGGGTTGTTATTGAAGCAAATGTTGTAATTAACCCAGATGTGGAAATTGAAGACGATTGCAGAATATGCGCAGGGAGTATTCTCGGAGCTGATGGGTATGAATTAAAAAGAACAAGCAAAGGAATTGTCTCTGTAAGCCATGATGGGATACTCCATATAGAAAAGAACGTTTTCATAGGTTGCAATACTATCATTTATAAAGGATTTTCTTACCGACATACAATAATTGGAGAATCTACTAAAATTGATAGCCTGGTGTATATTGCCCATTCAGTAAATATAGGAAAAAGATGTTTTGTAGTAGGGAAATCTATGATTTGTGGAAGTGCAACAGTCGGAAATAATGTATGGATCGGTCCTGGTTCGGTCATTTCAAATGGGGTTATTATTGAAGACAATGCCAATATATCAATTGGAGCTGTAGTAATACAAAATGTTAAATCGAATGATAAGGTAAGTGGCAACTTTGCTATTAATCATTTAAAATTTATAAAATTTATAAAATCAATTAGATGATATAATTGATCCGAATGTTGTAGATTAATTAAACAAGTGATTTACTATGTAAATTACCTCGCTCTTTTGTATTTGGTAAAATCAATATGGAAAGTATTTAGAAAAAATTATTCATGTTAAGTACCATCACATTATTTTTATTATGCTTAATTATTAGATCGTTCCCACGGTACATGAGACCTTATGCAATAAATTTTGACACATATTTTCATTTAATACAAGGACGAGAGATCAGAAAGAATAAATTCCATATTCCCGAAAATAATCCTCAGGCTGTTTTACCTCATGTAAATTCCTATCCTTTTTTATATCATTTCATTCTGGCACTGTTTTCTGATAAAAACAGACTAGTTGCGGAACGTTACACTGGGGCTTTTTTTGAATGTATTAATACGGCACTTATTTTTGGGTTTTCTAAATATTTGTATAATACCGGGTATTTGCATTATCTTTTTGCACCACATATTATAGCTTTATTTTATATCTTCTGGCCTGCCCTCACAAGGTCGAATTATGGACCTAGAACTTATAATGGCAGCCCGCGGATTATGGCACAGTGTTTTTATATAATACACATCGTAGCATCAGCTATCGGGTTGATAAATAATGACATATTTTTCTTCGTCATAAGCTTACTATTTGGAGCTCTCCTTATTTTTACCGCAAAATTTGCTCTCCAAGTTCTTGTCTTTTTCAGTGTACCTTTTATTTGTTTCTTCAACTACAAATATTCATATTTATTAGTTTTGTCAGTTTTATTGAGTTTCATCCTTTATCCAAAACTTGCAGGGCGAATTATTAAAGGATATATCGAATTCATCCATTTTTATTTTAAATACACCAGGGAATATCATGAATACTTAAAAATCAGTAAAATAAAAGAGGGAATAAAATATTTGAAAGAGATTGCTTCTTTTATAAAAAAAACTTTCCAGGGGAAGCTTAAGCCTGGTCGTTTGATTCATTGGTTTTTTCAAAACAACTTTTTTATTCACTTACTCTTTACAGCACAATTTCAGTTTGTTTTTCTATTATCGATCTTCCCTTTTATTGGGCTTCCTGAAAGCCCTCTTCTTCTTTTTATATGGATTTGGGTACTTGCAGGGTTTTCCCTTTATGTTTTGACAAATATAAAAATCCTGAATTTACTGGGTGAACCTGAACGATACCTTGAGTATGCTACCTTTCCATCTTTGATACTTTTGTTCTATTATTTGTCAGACAATAATTTTATTATTTTAAGTATAATAATGCTCTATTGTTTTTTATTTACCATTTATAATATTTACCACTTTAATAAAACCAATAACAATGAGGAATACTTTTCTTATCAGAGACTATTCAATCAACTAAATAATTATAAGGAGGGTTGTGTGTGGCCATTGGTTAATTACTGGCAGGCTCTATATTTCTCTAAATTTCAGATTGTGTGTTTTGGTAGCAATTATAGTGAGAAGTATATTTCCGGTGAAGAGTTTAAGTTGCTCTATGAAAACTATCCATGGCCATCGGGGAAATTTAATGAGATTCTTAATAGGTATAATGTTAGGTATATTGTAGCTACAAAAGATATGCTGGAATACTACTTTGAAGGTATTGTAAAAAACAAAGAATCTTGCTATGATAGACTTTCATTAATAATTGATGGACCGAAATATTGTGCATGGGAAATAATGCAGGGACATGATTAATCTTAGTTTAATAATACCGACACGAAATCGTGCTGAAACGTTGTGTATTGCTTTAAAAAGTATTGAAAACCAAACTCTCGATCAGTCGATATTTGAAGTGATTATCTGTGATAATGATTCATCTGATAATACCGAAGAAGTAGCGCTGTCTTTTGCCAATAAGTTTAAGAATTTCAAATATATAAAGACTTTAGAACCGGGTCTGCATGTTGGGAGAAACAAAGGATTTAAGGAGGCAAAAGGCGACATATTGGTTTATATTGACGATGATATAGAAGCATTTCCAGAATGGCTTTATACTATTAATGCAGTCTTTAAGGACAAAGATGTTGCCCTGGTCGGAGGGAAAAATTTCCCTAAATGGGAAGTTGATCCACCGGACTGGGCATTAAAAATGTGGGAGCCCAATAAAAATAAGGAAAGAATATCAGGCAGTTTTAGTATTATTGATTTAGGGAACCAGATTAAAGAAATTAACCCACATTATGTTTATGGTTGTAATTTTTCAGTTCGCAAGGGAATAATAACAGAAACAAAAGGATTTCATCCCGACGGGATGCCACAAGAGATTATTGAATACAGGGGCGATGGAGAAAGCGCTGTCTGTGAATTTATTAAACAGAAAGGATACAAGGCAATCTACCATCCCAAAGCTTCTGTTTATCACTTAGTTTCTAAGGAAAGGCTTACTTTAAACTATTTAAAAAAAAGGAGTTTTAATCAGGGAGTTTCAGATTCTTATACAAGTATCAGAAAACTAAAACAGGTTACCCCCAGTAAAGCTGTTTCTGTGAAGTCGGTTTTTAAAAAAGTATTGCGACGCTTACGCAGGTTTTTAATATATAAACCAATAGAAACAGGGACGAAACGAAATCCATATCATAATGCAATGGCAGAAGGGCATCAAGAAGGGTATAATTTTCATCAGCAAAAAGTAAAGACAAACCTGGATTTGAAATTATGGGTCATGAAAGATAATTATTTATGATTAAGTCAAAACATATATTACTAACAGGAGGTGCCGGGTTTATTGGCAGCCATTTGTCAGAAAAACTTTTATCATTAGGCTACAGGGTGACATCAATTGACAATTTTGACAATTTCTATTCCTCGGATATAAAAAAGAAAAATATTGAAGTGTCATTATCGCATGGCAATTTTAAGTTTTTTAAAACAGACATAAGGAACACCCTGGATTTCAGAGAAAAGTTAACTGATAAATATGATATTTTAATTCATCTTGCTGCAAAAGCCGGAGTTCTTCCAAGTATTCAGAATCCTTTAGCTTATGCAGAGACAAATATTGTTGGGACCCTTAATCTATTGGAATTTGCAAAAGAAAAAGGGATAAGAAAATTTCTATTTGGTTCTTCAAGTAGTATTTATGGTGTAAATATAAACGTTCCATGGTCGGAAAACGACAATGTGCTTAAGCCGATAAGTCCTTATGCTGCGACAAAAGTTAGTGGAGAATTATTGGGCCAGGTATATAGTTCTCTCTATAACATCCAGTTTTTGGCATTAAGATTTTTTACTGTTTTCGGTCCCAGGCAGAGACCTGATCTGGCAATTCACAAATTTACAAAAATGATACTTAATGGGACTCCCATTCCGTTTTATGGCGATGGCTTGTCAAGACGAGATTACACCTATATTGCTGATATAGTAAATGGAATCATTGGAGCTATTGAATATGAAGATTCCCGTTATGAAATAATTAACCTGGGCAATAACAACCCGGTTACTCTTATTGATCTTGTTAATACTATTGAACTTGTCGTCGGTAAAAAGGCTATAATTAATAGTTTACCCAATCAGGCGGGAGATGTTCCGATAACTTACGCCAACATTGAAAAAGCCCAAACCCTATTGGATTATAAGCCAACCGTAAAAATTAAGGAAGGAATCGAAAAGTTTTATGATTGGTTTAATACCATATATAACGTTTGAAACACCCATATAATAATATAGTTCTTAAGGCTATTTACTAATGAAAAAAGCTCTAATTACTGGGATTACCGGACAGGATGGATCATATCTGGCTGAGCTATTGATAGAGAAAGGCTATGAAGTTTTCGGTATGGTTCGCCGTTCCTCACAGTTCAATCGCACCCGGATAGAACATCTGTATATCGAAGACCTTATTCAGGACCTGCATATCAAAAGCCGTCTGAATCTGGAATATGGAGACATGACAGACTCCAGCTCTTTGGTAAGAATTATCCAGAAAGTCAAACCAGATGAAATTTATAACCTGGCAGCACAATCGCATGTAAGAATTTCATTCGATGTACCAGAATATACAGGAGAAACAGATGCTCTCGGAACCCTTCGTATTCTGGATGCAGTAAAGATTCTCGAAATGGGAAATAAGGTGCGCATTTATCAGGCCTCTTCCTCCGAACTTTATGGTCTGGTTCAGGAAACGCCACAAAAAGAAACCACCCCGTTTTATCCCCGTTCACCATACGGAGTAGCAAAGCAATATGGTTTTTGGATTACAAAGAATTATAGGGAAGCTTACGGTTTTTTTGCGTCAAATGGTATCTTATTTAACCATGAGAGCGAGCGGAGGGGAGAAAATTTTGTAACACGCAAAATTACACTTGCTGCCACAAGGATTGCCACTGGCGTTCAGAAGAAATTATACCTTGGCAATCTCGATGCATTACGCGACTGGGGTTACGCTAAAGATTATGTAGAATGCATGTGGTTAATGTTGCAACATACTAAACCAGACGATTTTGTGATTGCCACAGGAGAAATGCACTCGGTCCGCGAATTTTGTACTCTTGCTTTTAAGGAAGCAGGTATCGATCTGGAATGGAAAGGAAAAGGAGTGGGAGAGAAAGGGATCTGCAAGAAAACCGGGAATGTTTTGGTTGAAGTTGATCCTCAATATTTTCGACCGGCTGAAGTAGATCTTTTATGCGGCGATCCTACAAAAGCACAAACAGTGTTAGGATGGAATCCAAGAAAGACTTCTTTTATACAGTTAATTAAAAAGATGGTTCATAGCGATTTTGAGTATATAAAGAAAATTAAAAAGATCTGATGATTGAAGAAATAAAGTATAACGATCAGCTGCTTGCGATAATAATTTCAAATAATTATTCTGAACCAGGCATTCATTTTTTTACGCCCAATGATTTTTCGCAGCAGGTAGCATTCATGAAGCATCCAGCAGGTAAAAATATTCAGCCTCATGTACATAATCCTGTCCAGAGAGAGGTGCATTTTACCAAAGAAGTGTTATTTATAAGGAAAGGCAAAATCAGAGTTGATTTCTTTACCAATCAGCAACATTACACTGAAAGCCGGGTACTTGAAACAGGTGATGTTATCTTATTATCAGAAGGTGGACATGGATTTGCAATATTGGAAGAAACTGAAATGGTTGAAATAAAACAAGGCCCTTATGCCGGAGAAGCTGATAAAACAAGATTTGATGGCAAAATTGAATTACTGAAAGGAGTTTAAAATATATGTCTGATAATTTCAACCTATACGGTAAATATTACAATTTGCTTTATTCAAACAAGGATTACAAAGCTGAAGCTAAATATGTATCTGATTGTATTAAAAGGTATTCTAGCGATGCAAAAACTATTTTAGAATTTGGGTCAGGAACAGGAGGTCATGGTTTAATTCTTCAGAAGCTAGGGTATGAAATCTATGGGATTGAACGAAGTAAACAAATGGTTGATGAGGCAACGATTCATGGATTCCACTGTGAGCAGGCTGACATCACAAATTTTGAGATAAACAGGAAATTTGATATTGTGATTTCATTGTTTCATGTAATAAGTTATGTGAATGACAATGATTCTTTAGAAAAAGTATTCAGGAACGCCTCAACCTGTTTAAACGCCTCAGGCTTGTTTATTTTTGACATCTGGTACTCCCCTGCAGTATATTTCCAAAAACCTGAGACAAGGATCAAAAGAGTAGAGAGTAACGAAATCAATGTAATCAGGATAACAGAACCCGAGATCCATGTTAACAAAAATGTAGTAGATGTAAATTATTCCATTATTATAAAAGACAAAATCACTGATAAGTGCATTGAGTTTAATGAAAAACATCCGATGCGGCATTTCTCAATTCCTGAAATTGATTTATTAGCTACAATTACCGGCTTTGAACTACTAAAAGCCGAAGAATTTTTGACCGGAAATGAACCTTCTGAGAACACATGGGGCGTTTGCTTTATTTTAAAGAAAAAGGCAGAAGAAGAAAAAAGTTAAGGCTAAGGTTAAGGTTAAGATGTCCTCAACCTCAGCCTCAACCTCAATCTCAACCTAAGCCTCAACCTCAACCTCAGCCTCAGCCTCAGCCTCAGCCTCAACCTCAACCTCAACCTGATCCTATGAAATTCATCCCCGTTAACACCCCACTCCTCGATGGCAACGAAGAGAAATATCTTCTTGAGTGTATCCGCTCAGGATGGATTTCATCAGAAGGACCATTTATAAAGAAATTTGAAGTAAGATTTGCTGATTATATAGGACGGAAAGAAGGAATTGCAGTTTCAAATGGTTCCGGAGCCCTGGATATTGCCGTGCAGGCTCTGAATATCGGTCTTGGTGATGAAGTAATAATGCCCACCTTCACAATAATATCACCTGCACAGTCTGTTGTCAGAGCTGGAGCAATTCCTGTTTTGGTTGATTGTGACCCTGAAACATGGAATATGGATGTCACACAAATTGAAGCAAAAATAACTTCAAAAACAAAAGCCATTTTAGTAGTTCATATTTATGGATTGCCAACGGATATGGATCCTGTATTAGGCTTATGTAAAAAGTATGGATTATACCTCATTGAGGATGCTGCAGAAATGCATGGTCAGACTTATAATGGAAAGATGTGTGGTTCTTTTGGAGATATAAGTACATTTAGTTTTTATCCCAATAAACATATTACTACAGGTGAGGGGGGTATGATAATGGCTGACAACCATGAACTTGCTGAACGTTGTCGTAAACTGCGCAATCTAGCATTTGAGCCTGTTGGGCGAAGATTTATTCATAATGAACTTGGATGGAATTATAGAATGACAAATATGCAGGCTGCAGTAGGGTTAGCTCAGCTCGAAAAAATTGATGAACACATTAAAAAAAAGAGAATGATTGGAAAAGTATATACAGAGGGTCTTAGGGGGTTGAGAGGGTTTCAGTTACCCCTCTCTTTAACCGTCTATGCTAAAAACATATATTGGGTATTTGGATTAGTAGCTGAGACACAGGATTTATGCGAAAGGACTTTTGAAAAATTAAATACCGCAGGTATAGGAACCCGTCCTTTTTTCTGGTGTATGCATGAGCAACCGGTTTTTAAAAATATGGAATTATTTAGTGATGAGAGCTATCCAGTTGCTGAAAAATTGTCTCGGAATGGATTTTATTTGCCAAGTGGAGTGGGCCTTTTAGATGAGCAAATATTTCACATTATTAAAATTATTAAATCATTCTTCGCTCATTAGTGATTAAACAATCAACGATGAAAGTGAATTTTTTGGAATCAACTATTTAATCTCATTCTCAATTAGCCTAACATTTAAATATGTCGAAACAAAGAGTTATAATTATCTCAGATTTCATTACTACTAATGTTTATGACCCAGTTCTGGCATTAAGCAAGAAATATAACATTGATTTAATATTACCAGATCCATTACCTTCGTATTATCAGGATTATAAAAAACTATTATCAGAACAAAATGAAATTAATGTGTTACAATATAAATTATCATTCATTACACGGGTTTTCATTAAGATACTATCATTATTGCCTTTTATAAGTAAAAGAAAAATTTTAGAAATCAGGCTTTATTTTAAAAAGATAATGATTAAATCTTCAATAAATGGGAGAAAATATTTATTCGGAATAGGTATTGAAAAATTTGGTTTAATATTGCTTAATCAAGTTCTTAAAACCAAATGTACTATCATTTATTACAGTCTCGAAATATATGATAAGCCATATTCAACAATAAAAGTAGATATGGAATTATTTAATCATATTAGGACCTTAGAGGCTGCTGCGCACAGGAATGCCGATATAACTCTTATTCAAGATTACTGTAGATGGTTATCTATACAGAAGTATAATTCAATAAATAATGAAAACAAACTTTTTTTCCCGGTTTCTGTTCCATGTGGAATTAATAATAAGAAGGGCTTTTATCTTGAAAATCAATTTCCAGGAATTGCAAATAGGAAAATTATTCTTGCTTATGGACTTATTTCATCATGGAGAAAAGTCGATGAAATCGCAAAAGTATTTATTGGGCTAAATGAATATGCTTTAGTAATTCATGGGCCTGGAGAAGAAACTGAGAAACAAAAAATTCGCGATATTAGTCTGAAAGCCAACAATATTTTTCTTTCAGAAGAATTGATAGACTTATGTGATATTAATAAAGTTATTTCTTCAGCATATATTGCTCTTAGCCTATATCTTTACCCGAACGATAATAATAGGTTTGCACTATTTTCAAGCGAAAGGAATGCACGTTACTGTCAAAATGGAATTCCTTTCATCACGTTAAGAATTCAAGAATATGATGAGGTTTATGAAAAGTACAAATATTTTGAACCGGTAGAGAGTATAAATCAGCTACCAGACGCAATAAAAAAAATTGATAATGAATACGACAATTATAGGAGAAACGCCTTTATAGCCTTTGAGCAGTTTTATTCAATGGATAAAAACATAGAAAAGCTTATAGGTGAACTTGAAAATCATGAAAGATTGTAAAAAAATTCCTTTTAAAAAATGAGCAAACAGCAATTAAAAATAGCTTTTTTAGGCAATCAAATTGCTTGGGGTGGAGGTGCTAAGAGCTTACTACTCCTTATCAAATCCATTAGTAATCTACACTTTAGATTATATTTGTTTGTAACTCATTGTGTGTCTCAAGAAATGGAAGAAGAATTTAAACAATATGTTGAATTTGTTAAGATCATTAATCTGCCAGAAATTACAAGTGCTCAAACACAATCCGTGAAAAACAATATGGAGTTAGTATATGAAAACAATATTGACTTTTCACAGGTTGATTGTTTTGCTGATGAATTGAATCATTTAAAAATTGATATTTTACATATTAATAATTCGGTTTTTTCATTAGTTTATAAAACTATTAGAAGCAAAACCAAAGTTAAAATTGTTAGCCATATACGGGAGTGGATTGACTGGAACGGAATACATCAAAAGCAGAAATTTATTATTGATACTCTTAATAAGAACTCAGATGCAATAATTTGCATTAGCGAAACAGAAGCTAAGGTTTTTAATAACAATACGAATCTGTATATTATACCTAATCCATTCGACTTTCAAGAACTTGAGTTATTTGAAAAGAATTTTGTAAATATAAAATCTTCATTAGGGCTCGATGATGATCACTTTATTGTTGGTATGATGGGTCGTTATCAGGAAAATAAAGGCTTTTTAGATTTCTTGAGAGCACTTGCCTATTTAAAAAAAAATTATACCAATGTGTCTGATATAAAGTTTATTATTCTTGGAGGCAGCCTGCCTTCTTTAACAAATAAATTCATATTCGCTTTAAAAAAAATAATGGGTAAATCTACTTTTTCATATAATATTCACAAATTTTTGAAAAAAGAGAATCTTTTCGATGAAGTTTTTTTTCTAAGTAACCGAAAAAACATTCTTGAAATAATTAACACGTTTGATGTTGCTGTCAGACCTTCCTATTCTGGGGACCCCTGGGGCAGAGATATTATCGAGTATATGGCATTAAGAAAACCGATCGTTGCTACAGGTTCATCGGAGTTTTTTATTAAAGAGGGGGGGACAGGTTTTTTAGTACCTCCCAGGGATTATATTCAGTTAGCTGAAAAGATTTATTGGTTATTTAGAAATAAAAATGAAAGAATTCAAATGGGGATGGCAGCTCACGAGCAAATTTATTCAAAATGTAATATGAACGAATTTAGATCGAAAATATTAAAAGTTTATAAATCATTATGAATGGTGGAAAACATAAGGATGTTCTAAATTATTTTATAGTTATTCTGGTTATCCTTTTCAATACTTCTCCATTCTTTTTATATGCTTCCAAACCATTTTGGATCATCCTGATTTCTACTCTTGTTGTTATTGCGCTATTAGCAAGGAAACACCTTGAACACAAAAAGATTATTTTTGGTTTGGCAATTCTGTGGGTTCTAATTATTTTGCAGGGAATAAGCTTTGGAGAGTTTACACCTGCAACAGTATATCAACCCATCTTGGTACTATATACCCCTTATTTGGTTTTTTCTATTGTTGGATTATCATTTTACCGATATCTTTTTAATGTCATTTACGTTACAGTAATATATACTAGTATTATTTATTTATTTCAAGTGTTATCCCCGAATTTTAATGCATTTTTACTAAAACTGTTTGATTTCGCCTTTTTGCATAGTTGGTCTGATTGGCCACGCTCAATTATATTTTATTCAATCCCTCGGGAATCAACTTTCTTTTTACCCAGGAATAGCGGAATCTTTCATGAACCTGGAGCTTATTCCATATACATAGTTCTAGCTTTAATTCTTAATACAATTTATACAAAGAAGGCATTTGGCAGGAAAAATATTATCCTGATTTTAGTTCTCTTAACAACATTCTCAACAGCAGGATATGTAATGCTTTTTATCTTTTTAGTCTATGCTTTATGGGGTACAAAGTTGAATATTTTCATAAAAATATTTTTATTATCTCTTTTTGTGATATTTGCAATAGGAATTTATCAGGATACAGAATTTCTCCAAAATAAAATTGAATCACAATATGCAACGCAAGATTACTTGGTTGAAAAAGATGTAAAAAACCAGAGAGGTCGTTTTTATTCTTTTAGGATGACTGGTAAAGCATTATTAAGTTCTCCAATATATGGGAGAGGGATTATAAGTAATACTGAATATGATGTTGGGGGAACAGGCAGTTATGGTTATGGTTTCATTGGCATGTTTGCTAAATTTGGCATAATATTTGGGGTATTGTATTTATGGTTGTTTTATAAAGGATTTCGATTTTATTCGGACCTCTATAATACTCCAATAAATTTCACGCGCATAGCCTTTATTATTTTGAATCTGGGATTGTTATCGCAATCATTTTTTTTTCATATATCATTTGTTCTATTTTTTATTGTTGGCTTAATCTATCCAGCGAAAGCTAGAATTATATTGAAGGATAATCAAAGATTAAATGCGACAAGCAGATAGAATTATTTAGTATTATTGATGAAAATTATAACAAAAAGTATAGCTATGTTATTGAGAAAAAACTATCTCAATTGAAAAGAAATATACGCTGTATTAAGTTTAATAAAAGATACCCATATGTCCGATTTTTTCATCACACAAAAAAAAATCTATAAAATATTGGGCCGGTTTTTTAATTAATCAGGTTGTCAAATTTGAATAGATTAATATGGCTCGCACATCAGTTTATTCCGGGTGCCAAAGAACTAATAACAAATATAATTCTGGCTGTAAATAAGTACAATGATACCCAGGTAGTCCGGGGAATGATATTTTATACTTACTGGCCCAAGCTTGATCAGGATTTCGGAATCTCAAGAAAAGCCGGTTTCAGGTCTGAACCGGGAGCATTTGCTGTTTTTATAATATTGGCAATTGTGATCAATTATGGCAGAAAAATGCATTTGTTTGATAAAAGAAATTTAGTTTATTATGTAGCATTATAAAGCACATTCAGTACAGCCGGTTACCTTGCTTTGGCCACATTGGGTTTGCTTTTGGTTAAACAAAAAAGTGTCAGAATAGCTGGTATTATATTATTTCCGATATTTGCTTACTTAGCTTCATATGCATATAGTAATCTGGAGTTTATTAAAGTTAAAATAGACCAGCAATATGAGCAGCAGACCGAGGTGGGGCTTGATGAACCAACGTCCGGAAGATTTTTAGGAGCCAGAAAATCTTTGTTCGTTTTTACGAAATATCCATTATTTGGAAGAGGATTGCTTGCCAGAACCAAACCTGTTGATCTAAGTGACCCGAAATCTGCCGGATATGGCTGGTTAAGTGAAATGTTGTGCTTTGGTCTTGTTTTTGCGGGGCTATTTATGTTTTTCTTTTTAAGAGGTTTCTATTTTTTTATTAAGTCAGGAGGTAACGGATTTTATGAGTTTTTAGTCTGCGCTAATTCAATAATGATAAATCTAAGCTCGCAGGCTTATATAACAACTCCTTTCTTTATGATATTCTTTTTTATGGGGCTATACAAATTTGAAAGTAGAAATTTCAATTCTCACAATTACGTTTCAAATCAAGAGACATTATTTGCAGCCCGAATAAAAAAATAAAATCTTTTTCAATAGTTTGATTCTGAATAATATGTTGAGTCTTAAAATCCCTGAATTTCAATAGTTTAATATGAGTACTGGAACACTTGTCTTTATTACTGCAGCAAGACTTGATCTTCTTTCGGGGGCCCAAAGTGCAAGAATGCTATGTTATGCAAAGGCACTTTCGATAAAAGGGATATCTGTTATTTTTACTTCAGTTTACTATTCATTTCAAAAGGATGAGAAACTGAAAATTATTGAAGAGAATATTTATTTGCTGGGAAATAATGAAAGATTAGAAGGCCATTCCCGTCGAGCACTTCCGGTAATTAAAGAATTTAATTTTATTTCAACACTCTGCTATTTGAGGCAATTGAATATTAAGTATCAAAAACAAAAGGATTTAACCTTTCTTCTCTATCCTTCAAATTTTGCACTTTCCTTAGCGACTGCCCTGTATTTCAGAGCAATAAAGAGGAATATAGTATTTATTGAAAAAAACGAGCTTCACCTTGGTATTGCATTAAATCTGCCTTCCCCAGTTGGTTTTTTGAAGATTCTTTTTTTCCCTGCCTTGTTTTTTCAGATTTTATTAGGTGCATTAACAGATTTTATAGAGATTTTTTTTGATGGGATGATTTGTATAAGCACGCGGATGTATAAATTATACGACAAGGCTTATAAAAATCTTGTTTTGATATCTATAATTACGGATACTGAAAATGGAGGTATAAGGAAGCCTGAACAAAAAAAAACAGAAAATTTTAAAATAGGATATACGGGAACTTTAACCGAAAAGCGTGATGGAATATTTACGCTTATAAAAGCAATATCTTTAATCCCCCTCTGGAGCCAAAATAAAATAGAATGTAATCTTTATGGCTCCATTACCAGATCAAATAAAAAACATCTCACTCATCTAATCAATAAATGCCATCTTAATGAGATTGTGAGGTATTTTGGAAATTATGATTCTGTAAGCATTAAATCTGTACAATCTGAACATAATTTGCTTGTGCTTCCCCGACCGTCAAACCTTCAGACAAATTTCGGATTTTCTACAAAACTGGCAGAATATCTGTCATCCGGTGTCCCTGTTCTTACAACCAGGCACAGTGATGTTTCTAATTATCTTATCGATGGAGGAAATGGATTTATTGTTGATAAACATAATCCCGTACTATTGAAAAACAAATTAATTGAGATACTTAATAATAAAGATCAATTAGCTAAAATAGGTGAAAAAGGTAGAGAAACCGCATTAAAATATTTTAACTACTCAAACTACTCTTCGACTCTGTTTAATTTTCTTTTTCACAAGAAATGATCTTTGCGAATAGCACAAAAATAATTTTCACTATTGATACTATCCATCGGGGAGGCAAGGAAAGACAATTATTTATTCTTACCAGATTTCTGTTAGATAAGGGATTTAATATAAGCATTATAGCTAAGGAATTTTCGCATGAGAATTATCTTAAAGAATACGAAATAGATTTAAGGTTGATAAAAGTTTTCAATGGAAATACATGGTTGGGAAAATTTCTGTGTTTCAGACGAATCATTATTTCGGAGAATCCTGATTTTATTATTTCCTGGGATATTCAGTCCTCTATTTATACTTTATTACTGACAAGAAAATTTAAATTTAAATTTATTAACGCATCAATCCGCCATGGAATAAGGTTGGTAAGATTTTCTCACATTCTCAGAAGCGTTGTCTGCTTTCTTTCTCCTTATATTATTGCAAATTCTTTTGAAGGACTTAAGGCAAATAATTTAAAACCCGGAAAGAGAAGAGTCGTTTTATATAACGGGATTGAAAATAAATTTATAAATACGCTAACAAAAACTGACAGAGAAAAACAGCGGAATAAATTAATTCCCGGGTATGCAGAAAAACACGGAACAGTATATATAACAATTGCAAATCTGGTTCCATATAAAGACTATTCAACTGTCCTGAAGGCATTACACAAACTTAAGGAGCTGCATTCCTTTTATTACCTGATAATTGGTGATGGACCAATGCGTGATGAGATTGTGGGCATTATTTATAAGTATGGACTTGAAAAGAGGATCATTTTAACCGGAGAAATTGAAAACATAAGTGACTATCTTTTTATTAGTGATATTATGATCCATTCATCCAGGGGGGAAGGAATATCAAATTCTATACTTGAAGGAATGTATGCCGGGTTACCTGTAATTGCTACAAATGTAGGAGGAATCCCGGAAACTGTATTCCCGGGATCATCGATTTTATTCCCTTATAAAGACGATAAAGCTTTGTTCGAGTGCTTGCTTCAGGCATCGGTTATTTTCTCAGGATTTGATAAAGATTCAGAAGAGTATAAAAAACATTTGGCTAAATTTTCTGTAAGGAAAATGATAAAGGGGTTTGAAAAGATTATCCAAACAGTGGAAAGCAATTAATCCATTAGATGCAAAGCTGCCGGGGGATAAATCTTTTAGAGATAGGGTAGCTGAAAGTAAATTTTGCAACACACCACTGATGTACAAGGCTTTTTCTCAATTTTATAAGATCATATGGAGTTTATGGTAATTTTAACGAGCTCAATCCTTTTTCACGCTTTCACGGGCAGGTACTTTATTCACATATTATAAAAAAATCGCATCAAAAGTTGCTTAATCCGGCTCTTGACAAAGGATAAAAACAAGTAGATTTTTTTACAGTTTTTGGGAAAATGCAAATTATTCTGAGGTATTTTAAACGGAAAAACAGAAACAGAAGAATAACAGGGGATCCTATTTATTCAAATCTATATTATGAGGAGAATATGATAAAAATAGCAGAATCAATTGTAGATTCTTCTTTCCTTGATACAGAATACCTGAAAAGCGAATTAGGGAACATCAGTGGGTTGTTAGATCAAACAAGTTTTGTGAATCTTTTATCCCTTAACCTGTCATATAGGCAATAATTTCAATTTTAATAAATTCTTTTATTTGAAAATCTATATAAATAAATGAGAAAAAGTAGTGCTTGCAGATATGAGAGGGTAATTGGATGAAATGGCTTTACACAATCATTCGCAAAATTATTCCAGCCCAATGGCATGGTTTTATGACAACATTGATTTATGGTTTTAGAATCAAGCCTTCAGTAAATAGAACAATAAAATCGCCATTTAACAAGGGGACTATTATTCTTTCTGCAGACTTTGAAATGGCCTGGGCCTTCAGATATTCAAAGACAAAGCGGACCCAAGCGCAACAAATGGGGATTAGGGAAAGGGAAAATATTCCTGAGCTAATAGCGCTTTTTGAAAAATATAGAATTCCAGTTACCTGGGCTACTGTTGGTCATCTTTTCCTTAATTCGTGTATTAGAGTGAAAGGATCAGACCCACATCCAGAGATGCTTCGCCCTGGTTATTTTGAGAATTCTAACTGGCAATTTAAAATTGGTGATTGGTACCAACAGGATCCATGCAGTAATTATAAAGACTCACCAGCTTGGTATGCTCCAGATCTTATTGATTTGATTATTTCATCAAATGTTAATCACGAAATAGGATGCCATACATTCTCTCATTGCGATTTTAGTAATAAAAATTGTACTCCGGAATTGGCTCGAGCTGAATTAAAAAAATGTAAAGAACTTGCAAAATTAAAGGGGATAGAGTTAAAAAGTATGGTTTTTCCAGGAGGTACTTTTGGTAATTATGAAATTCTTAAAGAACAAAACTTTACATGCTACCGTTTTAAAATGTGCAATCATATAGATCTGCCTTTTATTGACAGGAATGGACTTGTTGCAATTCCTAGCTCGTTGGGATTAGATAAAGGCAAAAATAATTGGTCTGCAAGTTACCATTTGAAAATAATAGACAGGTTTTTAGAGAAAACAAAGAATAGTAGGCAAGTATGCCATTTTTGGTTTCATCCATCAATGGCCTCTTGGTATATTTATAATGTGTTTCCTTTTGTTTTAGAAAAAATCAATAATTATAGACTTAAAGGTGATATAGAAGTTTTAACAATGGGAGAATTGGCAAATAAATTTAGAAATATAGTCAATGATTAATTTTTTAATAAAGCTAAATACAAATAATTGCAATGGATTTCCTGAATATCAATTCATAAAATTTCCTAAAAATATAAAGAACTTTTCTGAGGGAAAAAACAGTTTGATTTTATTCGGAGATCCGATTTTTCCAAGCAATAAATTTAAAGATAAAATAGCAGAGTGGGATGTGGAAATATTATTATCGAGTATTAAAGGACATTTTTATTTTTTGAAATTAGATCCAATTAACAATAATTTTAGTGCAGGTACATCTATGTTTAATATTTTGCCATTATATTATTATGAAGGGAAAAGCGAAATTCTTATATCGTCAAATCCACGATATATTGCTTCACTATTACCTGATGTATCAATAAATAAACGATTCATTCTTGAAAATATTTTGTTTAATTATCAGATTTTCAACCAATCTTGTTTTAAGGATATCTCTCTATTACCTGCAAATCATTTCTTGTTACTTCATAACAATAAAATAAGTTTGATACAACACACTGCTATAGAAAGTTATTTTGTTAGACGCCCTATCCCATGGAGACAAGCAGTTGATGATTTATCGGATCTATTTATCGAATCATCTAAATATTATTTTCCAAATGAGACATATATAACTTCTTTGACAGGCGGCTTTGACGGTAGAACGTTAGTCTCCTGTGGACTTCATGAAGGGAAGGATTTTTCTACTTACTGTTTTGGCAAGGAAGGATCAGATGATATAATAATTGCCAGAAATCTTTCAAAAAATGCTGGCTTGTATTTTGAAAATATAAGTCTTGATGATAATTATATACAGAATGAAAGCTTATCTAATGGCTTGGAATTTATAAACGGTTCAAATGGAGGTGCAGGTTTTGCACGTGCTCACTATCTATACAGCGCCAAGCAACTGGCTGGAAAATACAAATTTTTGCTTACTGGTAATTTTGGTAGTGAGCTATTTCGTACTGCGCATATTGCAGGTATTGTAATAAGTCAAAATTTATATAACCTTTTCACGGCTTACAATTATGGTTCAGCTATTGAATCTATTGCATCTTCCAAGGAATTTGAATGGTTAAACAAGATAAATTTCAAATTTGAATGGGAAGAATTAAAAGAAGACATTCGTAATTTACCTTGTTTCCATCCTCATTATGGAGGGCTAACGAAAATCGAACAATTTTATAAGATAGTTTTTGAGGAAGTCCTACGGAAATATTTTGGCGCTGAGATGATTAATCAATATAATTATATTATTAACAGAACTCCGTACTTGGATTTTGAATTTATTACAAATATCCTGAAAACTGAGTTGGCTGGAGTTTATTCAGATTTTTTAACACATAATCCCATTAAAAGGTTCAAAGGACAAGTACTATATGCACATATTATTAAAAAAACATTCCTTTCATACAGTGAAGAAATGACGGATAAAGGATACACTCCGAAGGATTTATTGAATTTACAAGGGAAAGTTAAAATTACAGGTTCTTTTATCAGTAAGAGAATTAGGAAAAGATTTATTTCACCCCCCGACCCATTTTCAGTGAGAGCTGCATTTTCGTTTAATAAAGATTTTTGGGAAAATTTATTGATTACACCGGAAATTTTTAATAAACAAAAGATAAAACAGAACATTGAATTGGGAAATGACAAGAACTCATTATTTATTGCCCTAAGTCAGGTTTGGTTTTATAATCATATAAGATAATAAGAATGTATTGGAACATAGAAAGAATATTGTATCGAATTATGAGCGACATATTAATTTGTTCCCAGGTTGTCAAAAAGGGATGAATAAGATAAATGCAATAATACTTGCTAATGAATTGCCTGAAGATCATCAACTTTGGATTAAGGCATGTGATAAAAAGAAAGAAAAAGTTGAATTTAGAATTGTGAACCTGACTAGGAATGATTGGTTGGAAAGAGTCCAATCACGATCCGTTGATATTTTGTTGGCCAAACCAGGCGGTCTCACATCCCATTTCAAACAATTATATGATGAACGGGTTTATATTCTGGAACGCAATTTGGGTTACAAAATATATCCATCTGTTGAAGAGATCTTAATATATGAAAACAAAAGATTTTTGTCGTATTGGCTTAATGCAAATAATATCCCACATCCACCCACCGATGTTTTCTATAACCAAAAAGAGGCAGAAGAATTTTTATCAAAATGCTTTTTTCCAATCGTTGCCAAAACAAATATTGGAGCATCAGGCAGTGGTATAATGATATTGAAGAATCAACATCAAGCAATAAATTATCTTAGACAAACCTTCTCTCTAAAAGGCGCTCCCAAACAGGCTGGGCCAAATCTTTCAAAAGGTAATTTAATTATCAGGGGATTGCATTATTTTAAATATCCAAATGATTTAGGTAAAAAATTAAGAATATATAGAGCCAAACGTTCTGACTATCAATATGGTTATGTTATTTTTCAAAGATTTATTCCTCACGATTTTGAATGGAGAGTTGTAAGGATTGGGGACTCTTTCTTTGCACACCAAAAGCTCAAAATTGGAGATAAAGCGAGTGGGTCATTAATTAAAGCGTACGAAAATCCTCCTTATGATTTATTGGATTTTGTGAAATCCATTACAGATAGACATCGATTATTCAGTCAGGCGGTTGATGTTTTTGAAACTGACAAGGGATACCTCATCAATGAAATGCAGTGTATTTTTGGACAAAGTGATCCATATCAAATGCTAGTAAATGGTATTCCAGGTCGTTATCGGTTTATTGAGGACATTTGGAATTTTGAAGAAGGAATGTTTAATACGAACGAATCATATGATTTGCGATTGGAATATGCAATTTCAATGATCGAAAAGGATTTATTGTGAAAGTTCTTTTTATTTCCAGCGGGAATAGTGGTAACATTGGAACCGTAGTAAAAAATCAAGGTGAATCATTAAGAAATGCGGGACTGGATTTGGACTATTTTCTTATTAAAGGAAATGGTTTTTGGGGCTACATTTCGAATATTCAAAAAATCAGAAAAGCGTATTTGACAGGTAATTATAATATTGTCCATGCTCATTATAGTCTTAGCGCATTTACTGCTTCTTTTGCTGGAAGTTTCCCTCTGATTGTTTCTCTTATGGGATCAGATGCATATTTATGTTGGTTTTGGCGTGTTGTTGCAAGGTTATTTTACATGTTGAGATGGAATATAACAATTGTAAAGACACAACAGATGAAAAGTGTGCTTGGGATGAAAAAAGCTCAAATTATACCAAATGGTGTTGATTTGAAAAGATTCAAACCTATTTCAAAATCCATGGCAAGGAAACATATTGATTATTCCAACAAAAATAAATTGGTATTGTTTATTGCAAATCCTATGCGATACGAAAAAAACTATTCTCTTGCTATAGAAGCAGTTAAAGCACTTAATGATGACAATGTTGAGTTGTGGCCAGTATTCAATAAGTCAAATAGTCTTATAAATTATTATATAAATGCAGCTGATGTTTTACTACTTACATCCAAATGGGAAGGAAGTGTCAATATTATCAAGGAAGGGATGGCGTGCAATTGTCCAATTGTTGCCACAGATGTTGGAGATATTAAATGGGTAATTGGAGATACTGACGGTTGCTATATTTCATCTTTTAATCCATTGGATGTCGCAAATAAAGTAAAGAATGCACTTGAATTTAGCAGAAAAACAGAAGGGAGAAAACGAATTTTGGAATTAGGGTTGGATTCAGAATCAATAGCCGAGAAGATAATAAGTATTTACAAATATACATTTAATCAAAGTTCAATGGAGCAGTCTCATAAAACAACCTACTAAAGCCTTGAATTTCATTTTCTGTGTTTGTTATTTTGAAATAACGTTAAATACAAATATTATTATCAATCCAAATTTGAAAATTCTAATCAACGAAAATATTCAAGGTAAAAAATGGAAGGCCTTAATTGAAAAGAGTCAATATGCTTCACCATTCCAAACGTTAGAATATTATGATTTGTTTAATGCTGTGGAGGGTCTTAAAGCTGAAGTTTATGCTGTTGAGGAAAATTCAGATATAATTGCATTATGTGTCATAACCTTTCAAAAGGAGCGAGCAATAACAGGGTATTTTTCAAGAAGAGCAATTATTTATGGAGGGCCGGTGTTGAAAAATCATGACGAAACAGTATTAGATTTTTTGCTCACTTATATAAGTAATGAATTTAGGAACAGGGCTATTTTTGTCGAAATTAGAAATTTAAACGATTATAGTACTTTAAGTGATGTTTTTGAAAAAAACAGGTGGCAATATATTCCGTTTCAAAATTTCATAATAGACTGTACAGATATAGAAGGGCCATATAATAAATTAGGGCAAAATCGCAAGAGGCAGATTAAAAAAGCTATTAATTCGGGAGTTGAAGTCAGAGAAGCAGAAAATAAAGATGAAGTTCTAGAATATTACAATATTTTGCAAAGACTATATTGTGACAAGATTAAAAAACCGTTATTTCCAAAACAATTCTTTGAAGAATTTTTCGATAGAAACTTGGGCAAATATTTACTTGTCTTTCACAAAAACAAAATTATTGGAGGTATATTGTGTCCTATTCTTGATGGCAGTTGTTTATACGAGCTTTACATTTGTGGATTAGATGAAGAATATAAAGATCAGTATCCCAGTGTTATGGCCACTTGGGGAGCTATTGAATTTGGTAAAAAAAATCATATTCCAATATTTGACTTTATGGGGGCGGGAAGAAAAGGCCATGATTATGGAGTAAGAGAATTTAAAGCCAGGTTTGGAGGGAAGCTTGTGGAATACGGCCGGTACATAAAAATAAATAATCCGCTTTTATATAAAATTGGAGTCTTAGCTCTGAGACTTAAGCAGATGAATAAAAAGTGAATATTCTGATTGATATTGGTCATCCGGCACATGTTCATTTATTTAAAAATTTTGCATGGAAAATGCAAAATAAAGAACATGAAATCTTTTTCACAGTAAGAGATAAAGAACATGAAATCTATTTGTTAAAAATATATGGATTTAACTTTAAATCGTTTGGCAAACATTATAGATCACTTATCGGAAAAACTCTAGGTCTTTTACGCTTTAATCTGAAAATGTTATCCTCTGCTCTGTTATTCAAACCGGATATTTTCCTGAGTCATGGTTCAATTTATGCTGCACATGTAGCCTGGCTCATGCGAAAACCACATATTTCAATGGAAGATACGGGCAATATGGAACAGGTTTATTTATACAAGCCTTTTACTAAGGTTATTCTAACTCCGATTACCCTTAATAAGAGCCTGGGTTCAAAACAAATACAATTGAGAACATATCATGAACTTGCTTATCTAAAATCTGCATACTTTTTAAAATCTGCAAACGTATTAAAGTTGCTAAATGTCAAATCAGGGGAGAAATATTGTGTAATAAGACTTGTATCCTGGAATGCTACACATGATACTGGAAAGATGGGTCTTAAGGAAACAGAGTTAATAGAAATTGTGGACTTCCTTTCCATGCAAATGAAAATTGTTATTTCTTCTGAACAGGAATTGACCACGGATTTGCTCAAATATAAATTTTCATTATCTCCTGATATTATTCATGATGTTCTTGCATTTTCATCCCTGGTCATTAGTGAAGGTGCCACTATTGCTGCTGAATCAGGTTTCCTTGGCGTTCCTGCGATTTATATTAATCCTCAGCAAACATGTAATAATAAAGAATTAGAACAAAATGGCTGTGTTTTTACTTTTAAAAATGGGCATGGAGTGCTTGAAAAAACAAAGGAAATCATTAATGATATGACAATAAAAAATCTAGTTGAGATCAATTCGGCTAATTTGGTAAATGAAAAAATAGATCTTACATCATTCATGGTTTGGTTTGTTGAATACTATCCACAGAGTTTTAAGATTATGAAAGAAAATCCGAATTATCAGGAGAGGTTTAGATGAGTGATGAGAGGAGAGAGACGAGAAATGAGAGGTGAGAGATGAAAGATGAGAATTGAGAGGTGAGAAGTGAGAGATGAGTTTGTGAGAGCTAAAAAAGTATTGGAGTAGAATATGGCTCAGATAAATAGTTTTAAGTATTTGATAGTTTATCAGAAAGCCTATAAACTGGCAATGGAGATTTTCAAAATTACAGACGCTTTTCCTAAAGAAGAAAAATATTCATTGACAGACCAAATTAGGCGATCCTCAAGATCTGTCACATCATGCATAGCTGAGTCATGGGCAACACGACGATATGTCAAGTCATTTGTCAACAAACTAACTGACTCATCGCTCATCTCTTCACACTCACCTCTGAATTCTTAAAATGGACTTCACCTTATCAACATACCGCATCCTGCTAGGGACCCTGAAACAACAGGGTTTTTCTTTTTTTACCTTTTCTGATTTTGTATCAAGGCCTTCTGGTAGGAAAATTGTGTTTAGGCATGATGTCGACAAACTACCGGACAACTCACTTCGATTTGCCAGAATACAGGAAGAGTTGGGAATAAAGGGGACATATTATTTCAGAGTAGTTCCTGGATCATGGGATGAACGTATAATTAAAGAGATTGCGAATTTAGGCCATGAAATCGGTTATCATTATGAAGATTTGAACCTGGCAGCTGGACGACTTAGAGACTTAGAGCCTCAGAGACGAAGAGACAATAATAAAGGACCGCATGACCGTAAGACTGCAAGACTGCAAGACCACAAGCGCCTTGAAAATGAACTAGTAGTTATAGCAATAGAAGGCTTTACTAAGAATCTTGAAAGATTACGAAAGATTGTGCCTGTAAAGACGATTTGCATGCATGGGAGTCCGATGAGCAGATGGGATAGCAGATTGTTGTGGAAGTACTACGATTATAGAGATTTTGGGATAATCGGGGAGCCGTATTTTGATGTGAACTTCGATGAGGTGCTTTATCTCACAGATACAGGACGCAGATGGGGTGGGGAGAGTGTCGCTATTCGCGACAAGGTGCAGGGTGCAGGGTGTAGGGTGCAGGGTGGAAATCCATTTGGGGATTGGAAAGTTAAACCAGTTCAGTATAGAAAGGAGACTGAGAGTGGAGGTGACGAAGAGACTGGAAGAAAAGGTGACATAGAGACTAAGAGACGAAGTGACGTAGAGACAAAAAAAAGTCCCTCAGTCAGCTCCCCTGCAACTTGCAACATGCAACCCGCACCTTTCCCCAAATTTCACTCAACTTCCGACATAATCCAGGCCGCTGAACAAGGCAAACTCCCGGATAAGATAATGATGACTTTTCACCCCCAGCGATGGACCGATAAGCCGATTCCATGGGTTAAGGAGCTTGTATGGCAGAATGTGAAGAATGGGGGGAAGTTTTTTTTGGTGAAAATGAGGGACTAGGGAATTAGGGATTAGGGATTTGGAAGCAGATAACTAAAAGTTAGTTTGGTAAAATAATAAGGAATCGATGTTACAAATTCATAAGGATCTGAATGTTTGGCAGGAGAGCAGGAAACTGGTTTCAGAGATTTATTCTTTGACATCAAAGTTTCCTAAAGATGAGATTTATTCATTGTCTTCTCAGATAAAGCGGGCTGCTGTTTCAATCCCCAGTAACATAGCTGAAGGTGCAGCCAGAAACTCAAATAAGGAATATATTCATTTCTTATATATTGCAATGGGATCTCTAGCTGAACTGGATACACAACTTACTCTTGCAATGGATTTGAAGTTCATTACGGAAAAAGAATTAATGGAAATTTCAGAAAATTTAAACGCTATTGGAAAAATGCTTTCAGGTCTGATTAAATATCGTCAGTCAAAAAGGAACTAGGAATCAGAATTCAGAAGTTGCGTCATCCTAATTCCTATTCCCTAATTCCTAATCCCTTCGTCAAGCTCAGGGTCGGTGATACAGTAATCGGTAATCAGTAATCGGTAATCAGTAATCGGTAATCAGTAATCGGTAATCAGTAACCTTAAACACACCGAATACCGTCCCGATAACTCCTAAAATCCGCAAGATATTGTTAATAATGGCTGCAAAACTCTAATAACTAAAGCTCTGCAGCCAAAGTATTTTCACCTAAATTGGTGTTGCACAAAATACCAGAGATGAAAGTAATAAATAGTAACACAATATCCGCATTCGGTGGAATAAATTTTGTTTTTGAACACCTTGAAGAAGGTAATTACAAAAATTTGTTCGACAGATATCTTCCAGAATTAGCCCCTCAAAGTACTTATGACTGGAAAGACATAATCTATTCAATATTAAGTATTTATTTATGTGGCGGTGATTGCATTGAAGACTTGCAGATACACTTGAAGACACATTTTCAAAGGAATCCATTTATTAATGTGCCAAGTTCTGACACAGTTTTAAAAAGGCTTAAGGAAATATCTGAAGATAGCAATCATTGTTTTACCAGGAGAGGAACTGTAGAGCATACTTATAACAGGAACTCAAAATTGGAGGAACTTAATGTAGAGTTACTTAAAAAACTTGGAGCTTTTTCTAAGGATGAAATTATTATTGATTATGATAATACAATCATATTCAATGAGAAAAGTGATAGTAAGATGACATATAAGAGGAATCCCGGATATCAGCCTGGGGTGTGCACTCTTAATGAAGAACAGGTATTATATATTGAAAACAGGAATGGAAACAGTGATGCAAAATCCTTTCAGGCAGATACTATAAGACGCATTTTTACCCTGCTTAAGTCAAAAGGGATTAAAAAAGCTGATCATTTTAGAGCAGACGCTGCTTCCTATCAATATGATGTTATAAAGCTTCTGGAGGCAGGAGTTAAGAATTTTTATATTGGATGCAGGAATAGTTATATCGAAAAATACTTTCCTCAAGTCAATAAGTGGATGTCCATTACAGATACCTCTAATGAGATTATTGAGGTCGGAGAGATAACTATAACTCCCTTTCAGCGACAAGCAAGTAATAATAAAAAGTCTGCTCATGAATATAGATTGATTGTTAAAAGAAAACCGAAAAAAGACGGCCAACTCAATCTTTTTACTCAAGACGCTTATGAATACCGGGCTATACTTACAAATAATACAGAGTGGAGCACTGTTGAAATAGCTAAATTCTATAACCATCGTGGTAATATGGAAAAGCAGTTTGATATACTGAAAAATGATTTTGGCTGGAATTATATGCCCTTCTCAAAACTAAACCAGAACACCGTATTTTTATATATAACAGCAATTTGTAGAAATCTTTATCATAATATTATTGGCCACTTCTCAAAAATAATCAAGTCATTAAAACCTACGTTTAGAGTTAAAAAGTTCTTATTCCGGTTTATCATCCTGCCTGCAAAATGGATTAAAAGGGCCAGACAAAACTACCTTAGAATATACGGAAAAATAAACTTCTCAACATAGAGGTACCAAACATCAATCTACTAATAACCTGATAATAAGGCACAATGTGTCACAGGAAACATATGTCCTAAGAAAAGAGAATCAACTATAATATTGATGCTAATCTCGAATTTGAGTAAAAAATGGGATAACTATTTTTGTTTTTTTCTAAATTGCACCATCTAAATCAATTAAAATAGTAGAAATCCATAAAAAAAGACTTCACAAAACCAACATGCGGAATTTAGGAACTATCGGGAACCGAATACTGAATACCTTTTTATCAGCAGTCAGAAATCGGATTTTAAACACACCGAATACCGTTTACCGAATACTGAATACCTTTTTATAAGTAATCAGTAGTCAATGCCTAAATAACGTTGACCTTTTAATAATAGTCCGAGGTACATTTATTATGTATGAAATATTTCATAAATTTGTTTACGAATAAAATCGCAACGAATAAAATCGCAACACAATGAATACAAATCCGTTTAAGTTTGGTACAGTAGTTGACGGTGACTATTTTACTGACAGGGAAGATGAATTTAAAAAAGTTGCCTCATATATCAGAGGAGAAAACCATCTCGTACT
>Ga0214473_10000443_pt1 | contig 58510 bp, 39 predicted proteins | sample RVTome_7_FD_203509 | JGI IMG/M metagenome (GOLD analysis project Ga0214473, IMG submission 203509) | Soil microbial communities from uranium-contaminated site in the Upper Colorado River Basin, Wyoming, United States - RVT98D197 | ecosystem: Environmental > Terrestrial > Soil > Contaminated >... | reverse complement strand
CTACTGACAGACGCATTATTTAGTTAACATTTTTTTTGCCTGTATTATACTCGTGGTATGGCAAAACGACGAGATGCTCTGGCTTTCGAACAGCGGCGCTATGAGGCGCTGGACTTGTTCGAGGGTGGTGTTCCCCAGGCCGACATCGCGCGGCGTTTCCGAGTCAGCCGTGCGGCGGTGTGTAAGTGGCTTTCCCTGGCCCGCCGGGAGGGGCGACAGGCTTTGGCTCGTCGCCCGCGGCCGGGTCGACCTCCGAAGCTGTCGGATCGGCAACGCCGATCGTTGGTGAGGCTTTTGTCCCAGGGCGCCGAGGCGGCCGGCTACACCACGCAGTTGTGGACAGCCGAGCGGATCCGGCGCGTGGTGTGGAACCACTTCGGCGTGCGCTTTCACGTGCACCATTTGCCGAAGCTCCTCCGACAGTGTGGCTGGTCGTACCAAAGACCCACGAGCCGGGCGCGCGAACGGGATGAGCGAGAGGTCCAGCGCTGGCGGCACCAGGAGTGGCCGCGGATTAAAAAAAAGTCTGCCGGCAACAAGCCACACTGATCTTTGCCGATGAGACCGGTTTCAGCCTGATTCCCACCCGGATCCGCACCTGGTCGCCCATCGGGCAGACCCCGGTCGTGACGCACCGGTACTCCTGGCCCAAGCTCTCGGCGATCTCCGGCGTCAGCACCCGAGGCCAGCTGTACATGCTGGTCCGCCGTGGCACGATCGCTACCCCCCAGGTGCTCGTGTTCCTGAGGCACCTGCTGCGCCACGTGCGCGGTCGTATCGTCGTGCTCTGGGACAACGTCAAGCCGCACAAGTCCGCGGCGGTCCGGCATCTCGTGCATGCCCACCGGCACCGCCTGAGTCTGGAATTTCTCCCGCCGTACGCACCGGAACTCAACCCCGACGAGTGGGTCTGGCGGTACCTGAAGCAGGTCGAGCTGGCCAACCAGGCACCCGACCATGTCGGCGAGCTCAAGGTCCATCTCCGGCAGGCGACACAGCGTATCCGCATGCGACCGAAGCTGATGCGTTCCTTCCTCGAAGCCAGTGATCTCTCTTTTTGATCTCATGTTAACGTATTTATGCGTCTGTCAGTAACTAACAATGGAGGATGTGTTTATGACGACACCAGTGCTAATACTGATGGCGACCATAGCTCTATGCAGCCCTGCTGAGGATGGTCTCCAAGAGGGATCTGTTCCACTGATGAAAGGTGGCGGCCTATTCTCCGGCACGCATAACGCGGAACGCCAACCAGCTGCGGTGCGAGAGACGCAAATGTTGAAGAACGCAAGCTTAAGGCATTTGGCTTTCACCGAAAACCAAGGCCAGTGGCGCGAGGACGTTTTCTTCCGAACGGACGCAGGTGGATCGACAATGTGGTTTACCGAAGACGGTGCCTATTATCAGTTCGCCCGTCGAAAAGCGGAGAGCGATGAGATGTCAGGTGATGAGTTGCTTCGTCCCGGGCTTGAGCGGTTCGACCACGAGCTAGGCAGCGTCGAGACGATGATGATCAAGGCCTCATTCATCGGGGCTAGTTATGCACCTTGCATAGTAGGAGAGGAGGAGTTGGAGTACAAGTGCAACTACTTCATCGGCAAAGATCCCGAGAAGTGGCGGACAGACGTACCCAATTACCAAGCCATAGTCTACCAAGAGGTGTATGCTGGTATTGATCTGAAGTACTACGGCAATGGCCGGCAGATGGAGTATGATTTCATAGTGTCGCCAGGAGCTAATCCCGATCAGATATGTGTGCAGTACGATGGGGTGAAGTCGCTTTCCGTGAATGATGCCGGTGAGTTAGTCGTTGAAACCGACTGGGGTATTGTCACGGAGTTGAAGCCAATCGTTTACCAAATGGAAGACGAAAAAAGGATTCCAGTCCAGGGAGAATACGTCCTTCTCACCGATAACACCTTTGGATTCGTGCTCACAGAAGGCTACAATTGCGAACTGGCCCTGGTTATCGACCCGGTTCTGAGTTACAGCACGTACTTGGGAGGAAGTGCTGCGGACTACGGCTTTGATATCGCTGTGGACGGAAATGGCAACGCTTTTGTAGCTGGACATACATTTTCTACCGACTTCCCTACAAGTAACCCGTACCAGTTAGACCAGCCCAATGCCGATATCTTTATCTCGAAGCTCAACGGTGCTGGCAACAGTTTAATCTACAGCACATATCTGGGTGGTAGCGGCGGTGACTACGGCAAAAGTATCGCAGTAGATGCCGGTGGTTGTGCATACGTTACCGGAGACGCGCTATCGGCAGATTTTCCAGTTCAGAATCCCTTTCAAGCAACCTATCATGGTGGCTCCGATGTTTTTGTGGCAAAGCTCAGTGCAGCCGGTAGTGACCTGATGTACAGTACTTACCTCGGTGGCGGCGGCCAAGACGTTGGCTATGGCATCGCTGTGGATGGCAGTGGCAACGCTAGTGTTTCGGGTTTTACCGTGTCATCTGACTTTCCTACTCAAAACCCTTATCAGGCGACCAAGCCGGGTGGCTACGATGCCTTCGTGACCACGTTTAACGCCGCTGGTAACGGCTTGGTTTACAGCACCTACTTGGGGGGGAGTGGACAAGACTTTAGCTACTGCATCGCCGTGGACAACAGCGGCAATGTTTATGTTTCGGGGGAAACTAGCTCTGGCAACTTTCCCACTCGGAATCCCTATCAAGCGACACTTCAAGGTGGCCCAGATGTATTCGTTACCAAGATTGATCCTCCAAGTGGCGGCTTGGTATATAGCACATACCTGGGTGGTAACTCCAACGAAGGAGGCTTCGGCATCACGGCAGATGACCATAGCAATGCTTATGTTACTGGGCCTACTAGGTCTGGTAACTACCCGACGCAAGACCCTTATCAGTCGACTCTAAGAGGAAGCTACGACGCCTTCGTGACCAAGCTCAATGTCACAGGAAACGGTTTGGTCTACAGCACATATCTTGGTGGGACTGGAAGGGATGATGGCTATGACATCGCGGTGGATGCCAGCGGTGATTTCTATATTACGGGATATACAGACGGTACGGATTTCCCAACATTGAATCCATATCAAGCGGACCAGCCTGAACGGGATGCTATCGTGACGAAATTCAATGTTGATGGGTCCGAACTTATTTATAGCTCCTACTTCGGAGGAAGCGGTGCTGAACGCGGTTATGGCATTGCACTAGACAGCTACGGCAATGCTTACGTCGCCGGGCAGACTAATTCCATTGACTTCCCAACTCAGAACCCTTATCAAACGGATCAAGGGGGCTGGGATTCCTTTGTAGCCAAGTTCTCCACGTTAGTCACGGTTGCCTTCGACATTAAGCCAGGTTCTTGTCCGAATCCGTTCAATGTCAGCGGTGGGCGGATGGATGATGTCAACTCGCGGTGGGGCAGCGGCATGGCGGCAGGTGGCGGGGGTGATCCAGCGGCCATTGCAGGCGAGCGTGGTAAGAAGGCTGTGCTGCCGGTGGCCATTCTGGGAACGGTCGACTTCGACGTGGCGCAAATCGATGCCGCGGGCGTAATGCTGGCGGGTGTTCCCGCCGTGCGTTGGAACTACGTGGATGTAGCCACACCCATGGCTGATGATGCCGACGAGTGCGACTGCAACGACTACGGCCCCGACGGCTTTGTCGACATGACCGTCAAGTTCGATAGAGCCGCCATCATCGCCGCACTGGGTGACGTGAATGACAGCGACATCATCCCGTTGACCATCAGCGGTCAGCTTGTCGACGGGACGCCGTTCGAGGGTGTTGACTGTGTGATAATCCGCGCCGGGGGGAATGAGGACCCGGCAGATAACGTGCAGCCGGAAGACAACGACCCGGCCATCGCCGACGTGAGTAACTACCCCAACCCGTTCAACCCGAGAACGACGATATCGTTCAGTCTACCGGTGGCGAGTCAAGTGACGCTCGATGTCTACAACGTCATGGGGCAGAAGGTCGCTACGGTTGCCGACGGATTCTATGAGGCCGGCGTGCACGCTTGCACGTGGGACGGCCGCAATGTCGCCAGCGGCGTGTATTTCTACCGGATCAAAACGCCGGAGTATGTCGAGACAAGAAAGATGATGCTCTTGAAATAGGGACAACGAGGGGAGAGGGTGGGGTGTACACCCTGCTTATGGCCCGGTGGTCGTTCGATCGACCGCCGGGCCTTTGTTTGGCGGAGGAAATTGCGCGCGAGTCGATCGACGGACCACTGTCTTAGCCCGAGACCAACACTCACCCTATCGGTTCAAGGAGGAGGAGACAGCGATACACCTCTTTGCCGTAGCGGCTCATTCGGAGGAACTCAGATTTTTCAATACGGAGGTGTCTGGCGCGGGCTTTGTTTTTCTTATAGGAAGCCACGTCGGGGTCGTGAATGTACACGTTATTTCGGTCGAATCCGGTGACGACCACCCAGTGTGGAACGCGGTCGCCGGTGAGGCGGTAGGTGCTTATCATGACGATCGGCAACATGCCGCGATGCAACGCCGAAATAATCTCGTCTATGGTGTACTCGTAGAAAGCGCTGCCCAGGCCGGCTCGGCGGGCTCGACGCTTCATATCGCCGTGAACCACCCTCATCACGTCGCGTTTTTTGGGAATCCGCACGGACATGAGCATGGGCGTACTGTCCATCGACATCACCATCCAGCAGCGCAGCCCTCGATTGATCGCCGACAAGGCGAGACCGTAGCCGTCGGCGCCGCCGAATCCGGCGGCCATGAAGATCAGAGTCGCTTCCTTCCACAGCGTCATCTCCAGCGCGCGCGTCAACTCCGACTCAGGTCTGAAGTGCTTCAGGGCCATCATAAGGCAGGCCGGGCCGCAGGTGAAATCCAGGGTCTGAGCGTAGTAAGGGATATTCAACTTCAGCTTGGCCGGGACATCCACGTTAAGCCGTTTGGACATCTTGATGCCGGGCGTGCCATCGTTATAGTAGTCCGGCATGGTGCGTACAGTCGTGAAGCCGTTTCTCTCGTAGAACCTGATGGCGCCGTAATTATCCTGCCGCACTTCGAGCGTCATTCTCTCACAGCCGCGACGGGCGGCTTCCAGTTCACACTCCTTCAGCAGTCTCAGCCCCAGGCCTTTGCCCTGGCAGGCGGGATCGACCGCGAGGTTATACAGGCGCGCCCCCTGGTGCGACCGTCGCCACAGCACACAGGCGGCGCCGGCTATGGCAGTTCGATCCTCCAGCACGAACATCGTCGCCCTGGACTCGGTTAGGAGATAGTCTATTTGGTCGGAAGTGAACCGGTCCGTTTCAAAGGCTACTTCCTCCAGCCTCACCAACGCCTTAAGGTCATGCTCGGTGGCTAACCGGATGTGGTGCTTCATGCTCATGGCAGGTTCGTGAGGGCAACAGGAAACGTATCAGGCGCTCGTAAATGTCGCCGTTCTCGTGGTCTTCGTCGCCGGCATTAATTGTTGGATTGTCGTTGACTTCGATTACCAGGTATTGATCATCAATCTGCTTAAGGTCGACGCCGTACAGCCCTCGCCCGATTGCGTTGGCCGCCTTAAGGGCGCATGCGATCAGTCCCTCGGGGGCCATTTCCAGCGGGACCGCCTTGACCGGACCGTGCACTGTCTTGCCGTCCGGTGTATGCGTCAGTATCTTCCATCGTCTTTTGGGAATGACGTACTGGCACACATAAAGCGGCTCACCGCCGAGTACTCCCACCCTCCAATCGAACGCAGACTGAACGAAACGTTGCGCGACGATTCGATCGGCCCGCCGCAAAAACCGCCTGGCGATAGAGACAGCTTCCTCCGGTTTCTCGGCCCGCTCAACGTGTCTGGAGAAGCTGCTGTTAGGGGCTTTGATCACCACCGGACTCCCCAGTTCGCGGAGAAGCCGCACGGCCCACGGGTGACTGATGTCGCTGCGGTTCACGATCCGCACTTCCGGAATCGGAACATCAGCGCGGAGGAGGTGACGATACATATTGACCTTGTCGCAGCAGACTCTGATCGATTCGGGATCGTCGATTACCCGGATGCCGTACATCTCGGCGGTGCGAGCGGCCACATAGGCCGAGTTCAGCGGATCCGTCAGGGCCCTGACGTAAACGGCGTCGTACTGTGCTATCTTATACATATCCGGTCGGAAAATGAAATCGACTCGATGACCAAGCTTGCGCGCCACCTGGCTCAGCCTCATCAGCGCATTCATATCGTCCGAGCTGGAGATAGTGTAGCGCTCGACGTATACCCCTAACTGTCCCATGTTACACGCTCGTCAATATAACTGAGTTCTCGGGCGCCCAGGTATTCGAATGGCAGCGGCGACAGGTCACTGAGAAGATACTCGTTGTCCGGCAGCCTTACAACCCGAACCCTTGCCAGCGGGATGTGGAAGACCTCCCATACGACCCCGGCAAGACCTCGATACTTGGCTTGGCCCGACCAGCCCAGAACCGACCGGAAGTACGCCACGCGACTCCCTTCCGGCAGCTCCTGACAGCACACCGCATAGGTGAAGTTGCGAGTGAGTGACTTGGCGATACTCTTCGCCCGGCCGGACTTCAGGACCAACCGCCCCTTCAGGGTAAAGGGGTTTATCGGGTCGACTATCACCGGAGGCTCGAAGTAACCATTGGTGATGTAGTACTCCGGAATCGGGAGTCTCGCCAGTTTCGCTTTTTCCAGAAACAGCGGCGGGACGTAGGCGTCGAGCATCTCGTCGCAGGTTGGGACAATCGACCTCCCCTTATTGCCGTAGTCCTGAGAGACGTAGTAGGCCCGGCTCAGATAATCGTAGTTGCCGCCCAGGTTCACCAAGGACCGCTCGCCGGCAACTGAGCCGACGAACAACCGAGCCCCGGCCCGGCTGACAAGCTGCTGCCTGTTCTTATCGCTCGCGTATTTGACCATGTCTTTCTACTGGCTTGTTACTACAACCATCCGAATCGTGCTGCGTTCATGCCTTTGTGACGGATTAACGCAGGGCTGTCCAAACCTTAATTTGTACAGATTTCGCCCCGAATTCAACACTAGTTTTTTTGTTTCTAAATCCGGTCGGATCCCACCGCCACCCCGAAACGGCCCGGTGGCCGGTTTCCGCCCGGCTACTCAGCGTCGCCAAGGAACCACGATGAACCGCTGTTTATCGATGATCCCCAGCGTGACGAGCCCCGAAACGGCGGGTGGGAGGCGCTGAATCGCACTGCGGGCCGGCTTTTCGGTTCCGGTTGAGGCTGCCGTCAATGGGCAGTAGGTCTGAGCATTGATGGTCTTCCCGCCTGGGAAAGCTCATCGGACAGCGGGTCGCCGGGGGATACCACCCGACCCAAGACAATCTCGCTGTCAGTCATTGGAGGGGCGCCGCGACCGGTCGGCCACAAGTGGTGGACCATAGCGGCCGACCACTGCCAGTCCCGTGGGGTGATACGGTTCACATGTTCGCGGACTCCTATCCCGGCGGACCCGCCGTGCTAAACATGGGGGATCCAGGTGTCCAGCAGACGGCGGTAACGGTCGCAGTTCGTTCCGGGTCTGCGACGCGCACCACCTTCGTTCGGCAACTCTTGTGCGCTTTGCCCATATAGGTTGGGAGGAAAGGTCACGCGTTCGGATCATCGCGTACGGCTGAGTGAATCTCATTGGGTTGCAGGTATCGTCGTCGGCCGGCGCTTGCAATCAAACTCGAAAAGAGAGATAGGGCAGGCTGGCAACTTTTCGACCCCCTTTTACTGCCAGCCTACCCCACCTTCACACTCCAGACTCAATCCACTCTGGGTGGCAAAATCGCTACCATCGCTGCCAACGTGTGGCAGTAAGAGGTATAGTTTTTTTGGAATCTGTTGGGTTTTTCGCCACTTCTGATTATACTCTTATAAAGGGAGATGTGGCCGCAACGGCACATCTCGGGCAGTCGGCGCCGCCGGGTCGTGCGGCATCGTGGGACGAGGAACAATGCACATGAGAAGTTGACAATGCCTCCCCAATCCAAAAAGTACGAGTTCACCACCCTGATTTCGGAGAATCAACTCTGCCAGTCCTGGCAGGCGAGCGATCTGCTGAGCGGGGAGGTCCGTTACGTGAAAACGCCGAACCCGAACGGCTCGCTGGACACACCGACGGCCAATCAGATACTGGTTGATTCGTTCGTGCACCAGCGGTTGGTCAAGACACCGAAAATCCTCACGGCCACAGCAAGGCACAACGAGGACGATCTCGTTTTCATCGAGTACCCGTTCCTGGACCGCCGGGCGTGGAGCAGTCTGACGCCCGAGGTGCTGTCGAAGGCTCCGACGCAGATTCTCCTTCAGATCGGCCTGATTGTCGACTATCTGCATTTGCTGGGGTTGGTGCACGGCGATTTGAAGCTGGCCAACTTTCTGCTGGATGCCTCGGCTAAGGATCTTTCCATCATTCTCATCGATCTGGATTTCCTCTCCGAGGCGCATCAACATCCGCGCGGCAAAGTGTTCGGTACGCCCGGGTACATCCCGCCCGAGGTGGACGCCAACCAGATAATCGTGCCCCAGTCCGACAACTACTCGCTGGGCGTGTCGCTTAAGCACGCCCTGGACCAATGGCCGATCCCGACCGAGGCCACCGGCGAGAAAGATTGTGCGATGGCGGACAAACTCGGACGTCTGATTGCCCGTCTTAACGCCGCCGAATGGTCGGAACGTCCCCGGTATCTGACCGGCGCTTTGCTGGAAGAGAAAATCATCGATGGGCCGACGTACGAGGCGTCTCAGAAGACTCTTTTGGGAATGAAGCTGCTCGGCGATTTCCGCCTCTCACCCCGGCGTTCGGTCGGCAAGCAGCATCTCGCGCGCAATCTCCTGTCGGCTCGGAACCGGGTGATGGGTCTGAGCGACGAACTGCTCCTTGATATGACCAAGGCGTTCGAGGCCGATCGGCTGCCCGCTTTTCGACTGTCCCGACGGTTGCTGGATGAGGCGCGCACCGAGCGGTTTGGCGATTACTGGCACATCACTCCCAACGATCAACAACTGAGGAACGCCTTCCAGTCGTTCCAGCACATTCATGATGGATCCCCTGTCGAGTCGACCGATGACACCGCTGGCGAGAGGCGGGATCCCGGCGTGATGATCGAGGACGCGGTGGCGTTGAAGAACGCCGGATGTTTGCAGAAATCTCTATTCGCTCTCGAAGACGGTCTGGCTCTGCTCGACGGCGAGTCGGCGCCGCCGGACGATCAGCGGCGGGTACAGGTGCTGCAGGAGTTGGTGGAAGTTTCCTCCGGGTTGAACAGGTTGAACGATGCATCGAAGTACTGCGACCTTCTGCTTGAAGGACTGCCGGCCGATTCATCGGAATACCTGAGTTGGCTCTACGAATCGACCTTGCTGTCGGGCAGCACCGGCGACACGGCCAAGATGAAAGCTCAGATCGAGGCGGGCGGCGAACTGGCCACCAGTTTGGACAACCGCGAGCAGCAGTTGAAGTTCAGTCGTCTGACGGCGTGGCAGTTAAGTCTGGAGGGCAAGCATGACGATGCGGATGCGATGCTCAAGCCGCTTTGTGAGACCGCGCTGCAGGAGGGTTGGTTTGGTCAGGCGGTGCTGATTCAGTACACGCGCGGCGTGCTCGAGTGGCGCCGCGGAGACTACATCCGCTCGGAGCAGCGTCTCCTCGACGCTTTAAAGGTCGCCAAATCCAAAGGCGTGTCTGCCGAACAAAACCCGGTGCATGTCATGTTGACCCAACTGTATTTCGATCTCGCCGAGTATGACAAGTCGGTAAAATACGGGAAGCGGGCCGTTCGGAGAGCATCCAACCCGAAGGACCTTGCCAGGTTGCCGGCGGTATTCCCACAGCTAATGTCTGGGTGCGTTCGCCTCGGTGAGTATAAAAAGGCGGAGTATTGGCTGCATCGGTATCTGAACCTCGAATTCGGGTTCGACAACACCAATCGACTGGTCCTATACCATCTCTGTCACGGTTTCCTCAAAAGCAATATGGGCGATCTGGCGGGGGCACAGGAATCTTGGCGACAGGCCGCGGCAATATCGTCGCCGGGTGTTTCTCGGAAAACCCTTGGAAAAGTGCATCAGAATCTGGCCGAAGTTGCTCTTTTCCAAGGCGACGTGACTAGATGTGATCATCATGCCAAATTAGCTGTGGCCGAGTTTGACGCCGGAGGAGATAAGGCGGCGCAAGCCGAAGTCCAACTGATTCGCAAGCTGTGTCAAACCTACTACGACGCTGACGGGTGTGCAGCTGCGCTTGTTTCCTGTTTGAGATCGTTGATCGACAATAACTGCCGATTCTATGCCGCTATCTGTCTTTTTCACCTGCTGACCGATCAGGACTCTCCAACGGTAGAGGAGGCAGGGGCAATCGCACGGCCGGTGATTAGTCAGTTTGAGAAATCCAAAAGCCCACTCCTCAATGCAGCCGCCTCGTTGGTCCGGTTCGCTGAACAGAAGATCGATGACAGGATCGAGCGTTTGCGCGCTCTCAAGGACGTTTACAGAGTCGTGGACAAGTCGGGCCAGAGGTTCCTGTCACTGATTGTGTGTCAGCGGTTGGCTCATCTCTATGAAGAGGGTTCCAATCATAAGCTGGCTCAGAAGTTCTATGCCAACTCACTGAAAATAGCCCGAGCGCTCGATAACAGTGTAATCGGCGACAAGATCGAAGAACATCTTAAGACGCTCACTGTGGATGAGGGTGATCGCGACCGGCTCATCAATTCCATCCACGGGATCTCCGAGACAATCAGCAGTTTCGACGACTATGATGAGTCGCTGTTGCGGATGGTGAGGTTTGCCGTCGAGCAAACCGGGGCGGAGAGAGGCGCCCTGCTGCTCAAGAGGGGTGACAAGTCGGAACTCCAGGTGGTATCGTATCTTCACTGCGATGACGACAGCCTGGCTGATATCCAGGTCATAAGCTCGAAGATTCCCCGTGACGCTCTGGCCAAGTCACAACCGATCATCATTGAGAACGCCCTGACCGACAAGCGGACCAAAGAGTATCAGAGCATCATCTACCACAACATTCTATCGGTGGCCTGTCTCCCGATTGTGCGAGACGGCAGCCAGGTGGGCGCGCTTTATCTGGATCATCATACCATCCCGGCCCTGTTCGACAAGGCGGATGTAGTCTATATGAACGCCATCGCGAACTTCCTGTCGGTGTTACTGGCGGTGGCCCAAAGACAGAGAGCTTCGCGATCCATACAGGACCAACTGTTGAGCGATCTGAACAGGCTCGGTGTAGAACACTCATTCGTCACCAACGATCCCAGCATGCGAGAGCTGCTGAGTCATCTTACCGAAATCGCCCGTTCCAACTCACCCGTCCTCATCACCGGTGAGAGCGGCACCGGCAAGGAGATCCTGGCGCAGTTGATTCACAGCCTCAGTCTGCGCGCCGACCATCCCTTCATCAAGATGAACTGTTCGGCTATCGCCAAAGACCTGATCGAAAGCGAACTGTTCGGCGTGGCCAAAAACATCGCCACCGGCGTCGATCAGCGCGAGGGCAAGTTCTCAGCCGCCGACAGCGGTACGCTGCTGCTCGATGAGATCGGCGACATGGCGCTGAGTGTTCAAGCGAAACTCCTCCGCGTACTGGAATACCAGCAGTTCGAGAAGGTCGGCAGCAACAGAACGATCTCGGTTGACGTCCGTTTCCTCTACTCGACCAACAAGGATTTGCGCAAGGCGGTCAAAGAGGGTGGGTTCAGAGAAGACCTCTACTTTCGGTTCAACACGTTCACGATCGAGATTCCACCGCTGCGGGATCGTCCCGGCGATATCTCGCTTCTGACCGAGTACTTCATCAGCGTGTTTGCGAAAGGGAAAACGCCGCCGAGTCTTTCGTCCGAGATTTACGAATGCCTGAACGCATACCATTGGCCCGGCAACGTGCGCGAACTTAGGAACCTCATTGAACGTCTGTGCATACTCCACCCCGGCCGCCGCATCGAAAAGTCGATGCTGCCCGAGGATGTGGTTTCGGGTCGCTCGACGGCCCCAACGGCCAAAGACCTGGCCGAGACCAGGGAAAAAACCGAAATGATCGAGGCGCTTCTTAAGACCAACTGGAATCAGACGACGGCGGCGATGAAAACGAGAATGTCACTGACCACATTCAGGCGAAAGATGAAAAAGTTCGGCATCAAGAAGCCATGACCTCACCCCGATTTTGCCGCCTGACCGGTTCTGAGAAACCGACTCGGTCAGCCTAATACCCTGTCTGCCAATGGGGTCAATCCCGTTGTGATAGCGGCTGCGCCATTTGTGCGACAAAGTGCTCCATCATTCTGACTTTACTCCAGTCATATCTACCTGTTACGCAGCGCATTAGCCCGCCCGCCGGGGCGGCGTCAATACTGGCACTCGGCTTGATATATCTCCTGACAAATGGCAACCAACAACGTCAGGAGGAAGAAATTATGAGGCGAAGAGGTCACAGTCTGGCAATATGGGGTTGTATACTGTTGGCTTTGTTGGCGTGGGGCGCCGCTCCCATCACCCTTGCCGATGGGACCACCACCGACCCGCCGATCGAACCACCGGCGCCGCCGCCGCCAACGCCGCCGGATGACACACAAGTTTCGGATGAAACGAGCATGAGCGGCTCGGTCGAGTATGACGTCATGGACGTTGTCTGGGTCGTGGCCGGTTCACTGCTCTAGGAAAGCGGGGGAGTAATGATCTCCCCCCGTAAGAAAGCGAGCCGTTTGAAAAGGGAAGAGCTATACAACCAAGAGAATACAGTCGTCAAGTGTGGGGCTGTATTCTCATAGCTATCCTGGCGTGGGGAGTTCCGTCGGTTGCTTTGGCTGGAACAGCCGCCAATGACCTGCCGGCCGAGAATACGTCCCCGCCGGGTAGCCTGCCAATACCTCCGGATACGCTCTCGCCAAGTACGCAGCAGTCCGAGAGTATGAACGAGGGTGGCTCATCCGAGCCCGGTGTCCCGGACATAGTCCGGGGCGTGGTCAATTCACTTTAATAGTGGGACGGGGGAGTGATGCAACTCCCCCCGCAAAATTATGAGACGTATTAACAAGATAGTCGCTTTGATCAGCCTGTTGAGCAATCGACACCACGTTACGATGGAGACCATAAAGACGGTGTGTGGAATCTCTGAGCGGTCGGCTTACCGCTACCTGAACGCCATATCGGAGGCCAACTATCCGGTGCACTTCGACAAGGGCTTGGGCGCTTATCGCCTGGCCGAACGCAGCGCCAGGATAAGCAGTCGCTATTCCATCGGAGACATCGTACTGATGGTGATCGGCCTCAAGCTGCTGTCCAAGAAGCTCAATATCCACTATCAGAGAGACATCGAGGAACTGATTCGGCGTTTGGTCGCGGAGAAATCGTTCCCGCTTGAGGATGTAATTCAGTCGTTCAACGGCCAATTGGATGAGGCCGGCAAACTCCAGGATATCTCCACCCTGGTATTGTCAGTGCTTATGAACACCGCTATCCTGGGCGACCGCAAAGTGCGGATACTGATCGAGGACCCCGTCACGGGCGAAAAGTCGGTCAGTCTCACCAGCCCCGCCTTGACGTTCAAAAACGAATGGAGAATCATAAGCGCCCGGGGTTTCGACACCGAGGAAGCGTCTCTGGCCGAAATCAAAAAAGTGTCGATTCTATGAGGGCGGTTGCCCGCCGCGAATGAGATGTCAATGGGACAGCACTGCACGGGGATGTCCTGACCTTCTTGAAACAAAACTCTCGCTTGATCGACCAGGCAAACATCGATGCCAAATCGGTACATGAATCGCGTGCCGTCGCGTCGGATGTGACAAAAGGGTTGCAAACGCGGCGGTCGGCGTCATATCTCACCAAAAAAGGTTTGCCAATGGCTATAACGTGTCGTAGCTTTCAGTATAATTTTGACATCTTTGCTTGACATCCGGAATTTGAATTGGTAACGCGGCGCGCCGATGGAAGCCTCGACCGTATTCTATACTATGGAGCTTACAATGGCGAATGTAACTCTGACCGACCTTTCACTGGGGGAGGTCCATTTGTCCCCGACCGTGGCCCGGATGCGAGATGACTACTTTCGCGCCCTGCCGGAAATCTGTATCGAGCGGCCGAGGCTGGTGACGAAGTTCAGCCTGGCTCACGGTTTGTTCGATCAGGAGAAGATCAGCGTGCTGGACAAAGCGCGGCTCTACCGCTATGTTCTGCAGAAGCGAAAACCCGTCGTGCGCCACACCTACGCCGTCGAAAAAGGCATGAAGAGATTCGAGCTTAGAGATCGCTCTCTCTTCGCCGGTTCGACGACGAGCAAGTACAAAGGGGCGCCGCTGTATCCGGAGTTTTTGGCTCTGGCGCTGTGGCCGGAACTGGGCACCATGGCCACTCGCGCCGCCAATCCCTTTTTCATTACGGAGACGGAGGCGCAGGAACTGAATGAAAAATGGTTCCCGCCCTGGATGGACAAAAACATCACCGAGCTGACGCGCCGGCGGTTTTGGGAGCGGAACGAAGGCGAAACCGACCTTAAAAAGAAGGCGCCCGAGATGCAGCTTATGCAGCACCTGGTGTTTTTCCTGGCCGGCAAGCCGAACTGCATCTCGCATACGATCCCGGATTTCTCGCGCGTGCTGAAAGACGGTCTGCGCAAAATGCTCGACGACGCCCGCAAGGAGCAAGAGGCCGCATCCGAACCGGAGAACAGGGAGTTCTTCGCCGCGGCTGAAGAGGTGCTTGAGGGGATAATCGCCTGCGCGAAAAACCTCGCCGCCGAGGCCGGACGTATGGCCGCGCGCGAAAAAGACGACCAGACCAAAAAGGAGTTACTGGAGATCGCCGACATCTACAGTCGCGTGCCTGAGTCCCCGACCTCGACCTTCCGCGAAGGACTGACCGCGGTGTGGCTATGCTGGACCGCCATCCATCTTGAGAACCCCAACGTCGGACTGAGCCTCGGACGGCTCGATCAGTTGCTCTACGGATTGTACCGGGAAGATATCGAACAGAAGCGTCTTACGACCCAGCAGGCGGTCGAATTGGTATCGATGTTGTGGTTGAAGATCGGCGACCACGTGCCGTGTATCCCCAACGCCGGCGAACAACTGTTCGGCGGCGCCGGTTCCAACCAGGCGATCACTATTGGTGGTGTGGACAAAAACGGCAAAGACGCCGTCAACGACCTGACGTACATCATGCTCCGTGCCACCGAACTGATGAAGCTGCGTGACCCCAACCTCAACGCTCGATACTACCCCGGCGAGAATAGCGATGACTATCTGAGCGAGATTTGCCGCGTGAACATTTCCACCGGCGCCACGCCGGCCCTTCACAACGACCGCGCCGTTATCGCGTCCCTCACCGGCAAAGGGGAGACGCTGGAGCAGGCGCGCGACTATGGCGTCATCGGATGCGTGGAACCCGGCAGTAACGGACGCCACTACGGCGCCTCGGCCTCGATTCTGATGAACCTCAACGCCGTTCTTGATCTGACCATGTACAACGGGAAGCATCGCCACACCGGGATTGAAGACAAGAATCCTCTCATCAGCATCGAGACCGGCGATGCCGCCGAGTTCACCAGCTTCGAACAGTTTCGTGAAGCCTTTGAAACACAGGCGCGCTGGCTGATCGATCAGGCGACGCGGCTCAACAACGAGTTGGGCAGAGTCCATCAGGATTTCTATCCCACTCCCATTCTCTCGGCCTTTTTCAAGGGACCGTGGGAGAAGGGCAAAGACATTGTGCAAGGGGGCGCCGAGATCAACTCGTCGGGTGCGACTATAATCGGTCTGGCCGACGTGTCGGATTCGTTGAGTGCAGTCCAGGAGCACGTGTTTGACAGCGGCGAGTACAGCCTGGTGGAGTTTCTGGAGGCGCTGAGGCTTGATTTCGTCGGTCACGAGATACTCCGCGAGAAACTTCTTAATCCGGACCTGTCGCCCATGTACGGCAACGAACATCCGACGGCTCAGGCCAACACGCTATGGTTGGTCCGCATGCTCGACGCGGCGTTCGGTGAGAAAGAGAATTACCGCGGCGGTCGCTATCGCGTCGGTTACTGGACCATGACCAACCATGCCGGGTTCGGTCGCCTAAGCGCAGCTACGCCCAACGGCAGAAAGCACGGGGCCAACTTCGCCAGCGGTATTACGCCGGTCTCCGGTCGGACCCCGAGCCTCACCGCGACCCTGAATTCCGTGTCCGCTCTGCCGCCGGCGTGTCTGGCCAACGGCGTGGCGTTCAACATCAAGTACACACCAAACGACGGGACGCCGGAGGAGATGCTGATATGGTTTATGGATTCAGTGAAAGGGTATTTCGCAGCCACCAGCGAGCAGCAGGACGGCGGCATGGAGATCCAATTCAACGTAACCAACCTTGAGAAGTTCAGAGCAGCGCAGAGGCGGCCCGAAGAGTATAATGAACTGCTGGTACGCGTGTCGGGCTACACGGCCTACTTCAAGGATCTGAACTCACAGATGCAAAATGAGATTATCGAGCGCACGGAGTACCAGTTGTCGACCGGTAGAATCGCGCGTCCCCATAAGGTGTTTTTTGAACAACCCAGGTAGCAAATCGCGGTTGAACACGATGCCGGCGGTGTGAGGAGCCGGACTATGATCATCGAAAGGACATACCGATGCTGAAGAACCTGTTCAGGAAATACGTCGTGAGGCCGCTATCATACATCACGCCGAAGGCCCTCACCCGGCGACTTGTGGTGAGCGAGACCAAAGAGTGGAGCGATGACCTCAATTGTCTCCTCCGCGGCGCCTTTGACGAGTTGACCGATGACGCATTGCATGGCATGCTGGTGGCGATGGACTTCTGTCTTCGATGGACCCCCAGGTTGCGCAAGAACATCAGAGGCTTCAGCGGTCGCTACGTTTTCTGCAATGCCGCCGGCACTATCGTTGAAGGGATCGAGTTTGAGGGCGGTGACATGCGCGTCTCGGAGAAGAAGATCGAGGGTCCGGACGTGACGGTCAGCTTCAAGGATGCCAAGGCGCTGTGGCGCTTCATGCTCTCGAAGGATCAGGACATTCTCGACTCGTTGCTTAAGAACGAGGTTGAGACCTTCGGCAATCTCAACTACGTCTATCGATTCGGCTTTCTGGCTCGTGAGGTAGTTGGGACGCTTAAGAAGTTGTTCGGAATCAAATGATGACATCAGAACAACGGCAACCCCTTATCGTGGATGTGAAGCGTCACTGTCTGGCCGACGGTCCGGGTATCCGCAGCGTCGTCTTCTTCAAGGGTTGTCCGCTGCGCTGCACGTTTTGCCACAACCCGGAGACCCAACACCGCGAGGTGGAAATCGCTTTCCGCGCGCACAGGTGCATTGCCTGCGGTTGTTGCGCCGAAGCCTGTGGACATGGCGCCATCGACCTGTCGTGCCGTTCACGTATCCACCGGTCACTCTGTCAACGATGCGGCGAGTGCACCCAGGCCTGCCCGTCGGGCGCCCTTATGCACGTCGGTCGGAGGTACGAGGTCGAGGAACTGGCGGAGATTCTCCTGCGGGACCAGCGCTTCTACTTTCACTCCGGCGGCGGCGTCACCTTCTCCGGCGGCGAGTGCACCATGTACCCCGATTATCTGTCGAAGTTGGGGGCGGTCCTCAAAGCCAATGAGGTTCACATCGCGCTGGAGACCTGCGGCGAGTTCGAGTTCGAGTCGTTTCGTGACAGGGTCCTGCCGTATATCGATCTCGTTTATTATGACGTGAAACTGGCCGATCCGGAACGTCATCGCGAGATCACCGGGCGCACCAACGATCGCATCCTGGCCAACCTGCGCCGCTTGCTGGCGATGGCCGACGGCTGTGTGCAACCGCGCGTCCCTCTCATTCCGGACGTAACCGACGACCCCGAGAACCTGACGGCTATTGTAGACACCCTACTTGAGGCCGGGGCCGCCGAGGTGACGCTTTTGCCGTACAATCCATTGGGACAGGACATGGCCGTGAACCTGGGGCGGCCGCGACCGCGTTGTTCACAGCGTTTTGTGAACGCCGAAGAGGAAAACAGGCTTCGCGTCTGGTTTGAATCGATGGTTCAGACCCGGCGGCGACGCAGAGTTTCGTAGATACATAAAAGGTGTCTGAGACCGGAGGAGGTTGAAGTGGTACAGATTGACATCCCGGCCGCTTTTGTCGCCAGCCAGTTGTTTCTGGATCTGGGACGGAAGACGGTGCTCAGAGGGGCCGCCGGGGATACGTTGGAAGGTCGCTCCCGACCGGCCGTCTATTATCGGTTTCTCGCCCGCTCCCTGTTTTTTGCCGGGTTCGTGATCTGTCCGGCCGGCATCTATCTGCTGTCCGGCTGGCCCGGGTGGGAGCAGATCTACTGGAGTTCGTCGTTCGAGCAGGTCAAACATGCCGGTTGGTTCAACGCCACTCTGCCAGCTCTGTTTGTTATGGCCATTGTTGCCGCCGGCTATCTGGGGCACGTGGTCGGCTATCGCTGGTTGATTAGCGGCCGCGGCAAGTACCTTCGACCCACCTATATCGGCGTGCTGCTGGCGACGTCGATCGTGGTGCTCGACTGTTATCCTTCGTTTCTGCTGGTGGGCACTTATGACCAGTATCACAACCTGAACGGCCAGGTGCGCGGCGATATGGCCTACGTGTGGGAGAACGCCTTCGATTTCTCCATCGGCTGGGTGGGGGTGATGCTGTTTTTCGCCGTGGCCCTGGTGTGGATGATCGTCAAACTGCGGCGTGAGGCGCGCGCCGCGTAGCTCCGGCGGCATACAAAGGGAATTGGAAGATGAACGAGAACGGCTCGCATCTGTTCCGGGAGGGATCGATAGGCAGCCTGCGGCTGTCCAACCGCATGATCCGTACGGCGTCGCACGAGGGACTGGCGGACGAGAACGGCAGTCCGACCGAGGCGCAGTTTCAGTTCTACAAGGGATTCGTGTCCGGCGGCATCGGCCTGGTCATCACCGGCTATGCCGGTATCTCCCGGGTCGGCATGAGTGCTCTTTATCACATGACCATGATAGATCGCGATGAACTGATCGACAGCCACCGCGCCATGACCAGGCGTATCCACGACCTGGGCGGGAAGATCGTGCTCCAGATCGCGCACTGCGGTCGCCAAACCTGGTCGAAAGAGACCGGCCTGCCGCTGCAGGCGCCATCGGCCGTTGCCTGCGGGTTTTACCGGGAGAAACCGCACGCCATGACCGAAGACGAGATACGGCAGACCATAGATGACTTCGCGGCGGCGGCGGCGCACACCAAAGAGGCCGGCTATGACGGTGTCGAGATTCACGGCGCCCACGGCTATCTGCTCTCGACCTTTCTCTCGCGCCACGCCAATAAACGCACCGACCGATGGGGCGGCGGCGCCGAAAACCGTTTTCGGATCGTCGCTGAGGTGCTGCGCGCTGTCCGCCTGGCCGTGGGAGATGAGTTTCCGGTGCTTATCAAGCTCAATACCTTCGAGCGCGCGCGCCTGGGGACGAAACCGGACGATTGTGTCCGGTTTGCCAGGATGGTGGAGCAAACCGGCTGCTGCGACGCCGTCGAACTCAGTTGCGGCACTAACGAAGGAGGCTTCATCATGGCTCGGGGCGGCTTTCCCACCAACGCCATCCTGAAATACATGCGCCCGTACAACGGTTATAATCCGGTTGTGAAGTTTCTCATGAAGACCTTTTACATTCCATTTGAGAAACTGCGGCAGCCGTCGTTCACCGAGGGGTATAACCTGGACACCGCGGCGCGCGTCAAGCAGGAGACCGCGCTGAAGGTGATTACGGTCGGTGGGATGCGCTCAAAAGCCGTGATGGAGGACGCCATCGCCTCCGGCAAGACCGATTTCGTTTCGATGGCGCGGCCGTTGATCGCCGAACCTGACCTGGCCAATAAGTTCCGAACCGGCCGAAGCGACGTGGCCTTGTGCAACAACTGTAATGATTGCGTCGTGGCGGCCGACACGCAGCCTATAAAGTGCTACGCCGATTTCGCGCTTACCTGAGGATATGAAGGCGTCCGAAACTGCGGTAGCGCCTCAGTGAAAAACGAAGAAGGGGATGAAGCCAACAGGCGCCGGACCGTCGTTGAACATAAAGTCGACCAGGTAGACCAAGTCGGAGATGTCCGGTTAGACCGGGTTCATCAGACCGTCGAAGTTGGCCGCCTCGGCGACGCGTGCAGCCGACCCTCCCATGAACATGTAATCGACCAGATCCACCAGGTCGGAGATGTCGATGGCGCCGTCGCCGGTCGGAGTCGACTATTTGAGATTTCGGCTAAAAGAGCTTGACAACGTCGAGCGAATAGGCTTTTTTGAGGGCAAAAGCACGGGATAGCCCAGCCCCGTGTGGGGCCGGGCGCAGCGTACATCATCGATTTACATCAACCTGAGTGACGAAATCCTTGCTGCACCTTCGGACAGGACGGATCACCGGGCGTCCGTTCATGGCCGGCGGAGAAGGGTCCGGATAGGGTTGTTATGAACAGGGCGCTGGACGATCGAGTTCGACTCAACCTCGTTTGCGCGGGTAGCTCCGGGGTCATGTTGTGTTTTGCGCATGTTCACCAGGAGCTATGGTTCTTTTCGCTTTTCGCTCTTGTTCCTCTGCTGTGGCGGCTGGGTCATGTATCGCGTGGGCAGGCTCTGATACTCGGTCTGATCACGGCCACCACCTACGTTTTCGCCGCCCACTTCGGACGATTGCTCACCGCTCCCGGCGATTTTGTCATCAAGTTGGCGACTCTCAACGCCTCGTTCGCCGGCTCCGCTTTTGCTATCAGCAGTCTCAGATCGCGTTTTCGCCTCAACCCTCTGACCGTGGCATCCATCTCTTTACCGGCCGGCTGTCTGATAATACACCGCGCCGGCTTCGGCGGCATGATCGGCGCCGATGTTGGGCTGGGTCTCCTGGTCGGACTGGGCTCGCTCGGCGGGCTGGTTGCCTGTTCAGCGGTGCTTGTCCTGAGCAACCTGGTCATTCTGCCTCTGGCCCGCTATGTCAAACGAAGACTCCTTCGCCGAATAGTTGACCCCGCTGATGGCTTCCGGCAACTAGTCGCGAAAACTGCATTATACCACTTCACACCCGTCTGGTACGCCGTACCGAAGCTGCGCGGCCCGCCCGCCATATAAGGCTATCAGAGGACGCACGCCGCGGTTCAGCATCTACGCGGCATCCCAAGCAAGACACTACGACTCCGTTCGCAGATGACCACATCGCCGCTGCGGGCGTCGCGCCCGTTTTGAGCAAATCAAACAGGAGAATTGTGACTATGAATCCCCAATCAGGGAGGGACAGATGTTGCGCACACAGATAACGGCAGTAGCACTGGCCGTGGTGGTCGTCTGCGCCATACCGACGGCCGAAGCCTACCCGCCCCCGGGTTACGACGTGATCTCCACATCGGCGCAGATTATCATCTACGATCCGGTAGACCGTTTTTTGCAGAGGGAGAACCTGCAGATGACCGGCTACGCGGTGATCTGGCGAAGTGGCCCATACGATACCGGAGACGGTACCATGAGGATCGATACCCGCATGGACACTCTGTTGTTGCGCGGTTACAGTGGGCACTTTGGCGATTCTATCTTTGTTTCTCTCAACCGCGACACGGTGTCATCCGGCGCTATCATCCAATTGACGCCCGGTATCGACTATCCGGCCGAGAGCTACTTCGACGTGTTCTACGTCATGACGTTCAGTTCGGAGCCGGTTCCGAAGTCCGGCCGTGGTGGCGCCGGATTTGGGACCGTCTGCAAGAGTGGTTTCGATTACGATCCTGAGGATCAGACCGGAACGATGATCCTCGGCGATAGTCCCCTGAACCAACCGTCAGAGGATCTCAGAGATTGGCAGTCCCGCCAGGCGGCCACCGAGCTTGACAAAAGCTCTTCACCGGTCGGTGTCTCGGCCCGCTTGTCCGGCGCCGGTGGTAGCATTGTTGGCATTTATGCCGACCGGCCGGTCAATGTCGACATATACATCAACTACGGCTCCTCTGCCCTAATTCGCAGGTTGACCAACGGCTTCCGTATATTCTCACCGGAAGGTGCTCACTGGGCGGTCCCGAGTTCGACAGCCGATCCGGGTCTCCGCGCTGCGTTCGAATCGATCTGCGACGTCGTTGAGTTCGGTGTAAACGGGGCTAATGACGATACCATAGGTCTGATTGCGGTCGCTGCCGATTCGCCGGGAAAACCCTCAGACTGGAACGGCCGGGCTCTTACCATAACTACCCGAGTGGACGCCTCGGAAATCGGTAACAGTTTCTGTATCGATTCCACGTTTTTTCCGCTGTCCGGGACCTGGCAGTGGACCAGCGAAACATGGAGTATTTCGCCACCCTGGGAAGGGCCTTACTGTTGGGACATAATCGCCACTCCGGTCTGTGAGGTCACCCGCCAATTCGATGGCAGAGCGGAATACGAACCATGCGGCAGCGACCTGAACGGCGGCTGCGATATGGTTGAGGCGACGTTTGAGCCCATCGAGTGCGGCGAGACTGTCTATGGCGCCGCTTGGGCCGATCAGGGCACGCGTGACACCGACTGGTATGAATTCTACCTACTCTGCCCGGCCGAAATACTGTTGACGGCAACGGCGGAATTCCCATTCGTGGTCGGTTTCATCGATACCTCCGACTACTCGGTCGCCGGTTCCGTCGATCCCTTCGCTATGGGTAATCCGTGCGACACGGTGACGGTCACGCGGCCGGCGGGGCCAGGGACCTATTGGTCATTCATTGGTCCCTCGGTGTTTAACGACTATCCATGCGGCACAGATAACGACTACCAACTGAACCTGGCCTGCGTCGATACGGCCGAGTGCTTTGTCAACCCGACGCCGCCGCACATGATCGATACCATTGCGGCAATCCCGCCGCTCGGTGAGCAGTATAGGGATCCCCGTAAAACTCCGATCCTCGATGCCGTCTCGGGAGACACCGTCGCTTATGTGTTCCACCAGCACTGTCCGGATGGGGATCCGAAAGGAGCCTGCTGCAACACGCTCAACGGGGGTTGCCGCATGACCACAGCCGCCGGTTGCAACGGTTCGAGCGAACTTTACATGGGTGATAGCAGCAGTTGTGTGCCCAATCCATGTCCGCAGCCGCCTGAGTATGACTGCTTCGCTTCCACGGGCGAGGCCACGATCACTCTCGTCGTCGAGGATACCAACTGTGATAGCGGTATTGTCCTCGACCTGACCTCGATATTGTCACAGGATACACGTATCGAACGTGATCCAGGTCCTTACAGCAATGGGGACACGATTAACACGGAGATTATTTACTTCGAGTTGTTGAAAGATAGTTCCGCGCTAGGCCCGGTGATCGTGCGCGAGCGCGCCGACAAGGCCTCGACCGGTTATATTGTCAATGTCGTAACCGACGGTCAGGGTAACTTCTTTTCCGGCGAAAGCTACTTCGACGTCTACCTTGAGGTTGAACTGCCGGACATGAGTCTCATGCTGAACACCGGCGACTCGGCATTGCATCTGAAGGCGTTTATCACCAGTCTGCCTCCAGACAGCGCCTATTTCCCGATCCCGGACCATCCGCCGATCAGGCTGTGGGATCTGTTCGGGGTGCACTGGGGCTGGTTGTGCCACGCCCGGCATCAGCCAGGGGAGCCGCATGACTGCGGCAAACCGCGCGGCGCCTGCTGCGATGAGGGCACCGGCGACTGCCGCATTACCACGGTCGATGATTGCGTCGGGCCGAACGAGCGGTATAACGGCGATAACAGTAGTTGCGTGCTGAAACCATGCGAATGCTGTTTACCACCGATCCGAGGCGATATAGGCGCGAGCGGCGAAATCGACATCGCAGATCTGGTCTATTTGATCGATTACACGTTCAATGATGGTCCCGGGCCGCCTTGCTTTATGGAGGCGGATATCAACCACGACAAGGTGATCGACATCTCTGATCTGGTCTGGTTGGTTGAATACCTGTTCGCCGGTGGTCGTTCGCCCTGCCCTTGTGACTGCTCTGCAGCGGATTGTCCGCCGGAGACAGGCAGCAAGATTCGCGAGGAGACCATACAGCGTTGGTCGGCTCGGGAGGTGCCGAACGTGCTATCAAAGAGTCGCCGATATTAGATTAGACGTGCCGACGAATACAACCCGGCGGGATTCGTTCCCGCCGGGTTTTTGGGGTGGCCGTTCCAAGGGCGGGCCAACGAAGGCAGAGTGTCCGGGCCATTGGCCGGTGGTCCTCCGCACGGTACGTGTCTCTAAATGAGGTGCATGTTGGGCGCGGCCTTGTTTCCCCAATATGCTGTTTCGCAACGTCTTAGAACTAACTCAAAAAAGAGTTGACTTATCCTACCAATCTGTTATAATCTCTTTTGAGAGAATGAGTTACATGTCCGGCCGAGCCCGCCTTTGGACGCTGGCGGATTAGACGTTCTTGGGGTTCGGCGAGCTTTGTGGCTTGTGTGGTTTGGAAACCAGGCGTTCGCGAAACGACCCGCCTCGCATGATTGGTCCCGTCCGATATGATCACATGGTGTCCGGTTCCGCGAGCCTCGTCGCTGTTCTAAGGATCGAGAGGTTATGTACAGGCAGTTGGTTTTGACGACTCTTCTGGCAGTTTTGCTGGCCGGCAGTGCAGCCGGCTCTTCAAACGATTCTGAAACTTATCTCAAGTTGACCGTTCACGATCGAAGTGAGTTGGGGAAACTCGGTCGGATCGTGTCGATCGACAACGTTCAGGGGGAGATCGTCTATGCCTACACGCTTCGGGACAGCCTCGATATTCTGACGCAGATGGGTTACAGCTATGAGATTCTGCCGCATCCTTCCAGCCTGGTCGATCCGGTCATGGCGGCCGACAAAGCCGAGGCCAAGGAGTGGGATGCCTATCCCACGTATGACGCCTACGTGAGCATGATGTACCAGTTCGCCAGCGACTATCCATCGATATGTCGCATCGAGAACGTCGGCAGCACGGTCCAGGGGCGCGCCCTTCTTTTCGCGGTGATTTCCGACAATGTATCGATCCAGGAAGACGAGCCGGAGGTGCTCTACTCCAGCAGCATGCACGGTAATGAAACCACCGGTTACGTGCTCATGCTGCGACTGATCGATTCGCTTCTGTCCACCTATGGTGCGGATACGCGTATCACCAACATGGTCGATGAGATGGAGATATGGATCAACCCCCTGGCCAACCCCGACGGCACTTACTACGGCGGCAACCACACCGTGTCCGGCGCCCGGCGCTACAACGCCAACGGCTACGATCTCAACCGTAACTTCCCCGACCCCGAGGACGGTCCCTACCCCGGCGGCACTCGCCAAATCGAGACCACCCACATGATGAATCTGGCCTCGGCGCACAACTTCGTCATCTCGATGAACTTCCACGGCGGCGCGGAGGTCCAGAACTACCCCTGGGACACCTGGGCGCAGCGTCACGCCGACGAGTCCTGGTGGCAGGATGTCTGCCACGCCTACGCCGACACGGCGCAGGCGCACAGTCCCAGCGGTTACATGGACGGCTTCAATGACGGCATCACCAACGGTTATGATTGGTACACGATTTCCGGCGGTCGGCAGGATTACATGACCTATTTCCAGGGCGGCCGCGAGGTGACCAATGAAATCTCCAACACCATGTTGCTGCCGGCCTCGCAGCTGCGGGCGCACTGGGACTATAACCGGTTGTCGCTGCTGCAATGGCTGGAGAACGCCCTCCATGGCGTCCGCGGCCTGGTTACCGACCTTAACACCGGTCTACCCGTCGCAGCTGTGATCGAGGCGCTCAGCCATGACGTCGATTCCAGCCAGGTTTTCTGTGACCCCGACGTCGGTGATTATCATCGCATGATCGATGCCGGTACTTGGGATCTTCGCTTCACTGCGCTCGGATACGTACCGCAGACCATCTTCGGCGTGTCGGTAAGCGACTTCAACACGACCATTCTCGATGTGCAACTGGAACCGCTGTCGGACGATCCGGCGATGGAGTTCGTCAGTCACGACGCGGGCATCGTCGATCCCGGCGACGCCGTCGCGATGCACGTTACGCTGGTCAACAACGGCGGCGGTGACGCCACCGGTTTGTCCGGCACGCTCACCAGTGTCGATAGTTTCGTCACTATAACCCAGGACTACTCCACCTACCCGATCATTGCGGCGTTGGGCGGCGCCGGTTCATCGAACAGCGCCTACCAGTTTAACGTCTCGGCCGACTGTCCGGATGAGCATCCTATCGACTTCGTCCTGCACCTGACCGGCGACGGCTACAGCGACAGCGTCACCTTCTCTCTTACCGTCGGATTGAAGGTCGAGGACTTCGAGAGCGGCGGCTTCACTAGTTACCCCTGGCAGATGTCGGGCAATCAGGGCTGGGTGATCAGCACTACCGCCTACGAGGGCAGCTACGCCGCCAAGTCGGGAACGATCTCGCACAATCAGACGAGTTCGATGTCGGTCACCATGAGCGGTCTGGCCGCCGGGACGATCAGCTTCTATTACCGCGTGTCATCCGAATCAGGCTATGATTACTTGAGGTTCTACGTCGATGACGTCAAGAAGAGTGAGTGGTCGGGCGCCGTCAACTGGTCGATGGGCGAGTATCCGGTCACCGACGGCGATCACACTTTCCGCTGGACTTACTCCAAGGACGGTAGTCAGTCGGTCGGCAGCGACTGCGGCTGGGTCGATTATATCACCTTCCCCGCCACCAGTGACGACCAGGACAATGACGGCGTGCTCAACGCCGCCGACAACTGCCCCGACGAGTACAACCCGCTGCAGGACGACGGCGATCTGGACGGCGTCGGTGATGTGTGTGATAACTGCGAATCGATCGCTAATTCCAATCAGGAAGACGATGACGCCGACGGTGTCGGCAACGTCTGCGACAACTGTCCGACCGCTTACAATCCGACCCAGATCGACACCGACGGCGACGACCTGGGTGACGCCTGCGACAACTGCGCCGCCTTGTACAATCCCCTGCAACTCGACGGCGACGGCGATAACGTAGGGGATACCTGCGACAACTGTCCGACCGTCGCCAACTCGTCTCAGCAGGATTCGGACGTCGACGGCATCGGTGACGCCTGCGACAACTGCCCGGCCGTCGGCAACCCGCTGCAGGAAGACGGCGACGGCGACGACGTGGGGGATGCCTGCGACAATTGCGACCTGGTGGCGAACCCGTCGCAGGAAGACGTTGACTGGGACGGCGTGGGTGACAGTTGCGACAACTGTGTGCAGCGCAACAACCCGACCCAATCGGACAGTGACGGCGACGGTTTGGGCAATGCCTGCGACAACTGCATCGACCATCCCAACCCGCTGCAGGAGGACGTCGACGTCGACGGTGTGGGTGACAGTTGCGACAACTGCCCGACCGTCTACAACCCGCTGCAAGAGGACGCCGACGGCAACGGCGTCGGTGATGCCTGCAACTACATCTGCGGTGACATCGACAACTCCGGCCATGGTCCCGACATCAGCGATCTGATCTACTTGGTTGACTGGATGTTCCTTGACGGCCCGGTGCCCGAAAACTGGGCGGCAGCCGACGTCAATGGTAGCGGTGGCTACGCCGACGTGGCCGACCTGGTGTATCTGGTCGACTTCATGTTCAACGGCGGTCCCCCGCTGGTCTGCTACTGATCCTAACCAAGGCATGGCGGGACCATGACGGTCCCGCCTTTTTTCTGAAGGGCGCCCCCGCCGCTCGCGGAGTGTTGAAAAACCCTCGAATAAGTCATTGCGAGGTCGCCGCAGCCGACCTCGGCAATCTCATACGCTGGGCCAGGCAGACAGGTGAGATCGCCACGCCTGCCCTTAAGAGCCACTTGTGGCCGGCAGGCTCGCGATGACGTTCATCGGGACTTTTTCAACGGGCCCCTTGCGGTGGGTTCGAGACAACCGGCTTTTCTTCACGCTTGCGGCCGCGTGCGTCAGGTTCCTTGGAACCTGACAACGTGACTGCTCTAATCGAGCAGTTTCTTTATTCTTTTTATGTCCTGCTGAGCGCGGCGGTAATCATCGGGGCGGCCGACATCCAGCCAATAGCCGTCGAAACGGAAGGCGTTGATCGCTTCCTCCGCCTCCAGCAGACGCAGCATCAGTTCGTCGAAACCAAACGGTTGGCTCTCAGGCGCCCACTTGAGAACGCGGCGTGAGAAAACGTAGACGCCCATCGAGACGGTCAAACGAGAGCGCGGTTTCTCCTTAAATGAGGTCACCATGCCGTGGGCGTTCACCTCGATCACGCCGTAGTCTACGACGTTGCTTCGTTCGTGCACAGCCACGGTCAGGTCGGCGTCGCCGTCGAGATGGTGTTGATACAGTTGTGCGAAATCCAGGTCGGTCAGTATGTCGCCGTTGATCACCAGGAAGTGCTCGGGCAATGAGCGCATCGCCTTGACCGGTCCGACCGTCGAGAGCGGTGAAGTTTCGTGTTCGTATGTAACCGCCAGCCCAAAACGCGCGCCGTCGCCGATGGCTGCCATGATGAGATGGGACAGGTGGTTTACGGCCAGCCGCACCTTGGTGACGCCGCATTGCTTCAGGCGATGCAGCAAAACCTCCAGAATGGGACGATCACCGACGGTCACCAACGGCTTGGGAATCTCCGCCGTCAACGGTAGCAGACGGGTGCCCTGACCGCCGGCTAGTACGACCGCCTCCATCACTCTGTTCTTTTTTCGGCTCGTTGGCGGCACGGGGGGACCTTCACGCGTTCCGATACAGCTTGCTGTCGGGGTCGATAATGATCCCCGTGCGAAGGGCGTCGATAATCTCGCGAATACCGTCACTCACACTTCGACTCAACTCGATACCCAACTGTCTTCGCGCCTTGTCGAAGTTGACGCGGTAGTCACGCGGGTCTTCATCGCGCTCGACATAAACGACGTTGCCGTTTCCGTCGCCCAGCGCTTGAACGATCATCGACACCAGCGTTTCCTTTTGGTAGTTCTCCTCGGTGGCGCCGACGTTGAAAGCCTGCCCCGCCACTTCCTCCACATCGGTGTTGAGCACCGTGACGCAGGCGGCCGCCAGGTCATAGGCGTGAGCGTACGGGCGCCAAAACCGCCGTCCGTAAACCTCGAGCCGACGCGACAGAGTCAACTCGCGGGTGAACTCGTTCACCGTCAAATCGAACCGCGGACGCGGCGACAGCCCGTAGGCGGTGGCGAAACGGAGGACTGTCCCAGTGAAATCCTCTCGCGTGACTTTCAGGAGGTATTCTTCGAACTCAACCTTCAGCTCGGCGTAGAGCGAGACCGGTTTCAGCGGCGAGGTCTCGTCGACATAGGAGCTGGGGTCATCCATCTTGCCGTAGTTGCTGCACGTCGAGGCGAAGACGAAGCGCTTAACGTTTGCTTCGACCGCTATGTCGCACACCAAGCGAGCGCCGGCTCCGTTCACCTGACAAGCCGTCTCTGGTTGCGTGCGACAGGCCGGGTCCCCCACGATGGCGGCCAGATGCACCACGGCGTCCGCGCCGGTGACCGCCGCCAGCACATCTTCGTGATTGCGAATGTCGCCGTAATGAAAAACGAAGTGCGGATTAGGCAGATGGGGCAGAACCCCGTGTCCGCCGAAAGTAAGGTTATCCAGAACTCGAACGTTGTAACCCTGCGTCAAAAGCAGCATCACCAGGTGAGACCCGATATATCCGGCGCCGCCGGTGACCAGAACGGTTTCGGCTGGGTGCGTCATCGCTCTCTACCCGCGCCGCGACAGCCTGGGAAACGAGGGGTCGACGATATGGCCTCGCCGCCGCTCACAGCTTGGCCAGGGTTTCATTGGCTTGTTCGAGTTGCCGGCCGACCAACCCCAACGCAACCGCTTTGAGCAAGTTCTCCCGCGCCTCGGGTTTGCCTTCCATGTACATAGCCATGCCGATTCGGAAGAACGGCTCGGGTCGATTGGGGAAGGAGTTCGCCGCCTTGTTCGCTTCTCCCCGAGACAGGTCGTAGCGACCGGCCTGGAAGTAGACGTAGCTTAGGTTCATCCAGACTTCGAGGTCAGCGATGGTATTAGCGTTGGCCTCTCGCGCGATATTGCTGGCGCGATCCAGATCGATCCCGTCATCGGCCAGCAGGCGCGAATGGAACATGTTGTTGAGAACGTTATTGCGATCCCGCGCGTAGTTCTCCTCGAACAACTCAAAGGCCTCACTCTTTCGACCCAGCCCGTGCAGGGCGCGCGCCTTGACGGCCTGATAGTCGGCGTTGTCGGGTTCGACCGACAGACACTGCTCAGTCAGGTCCAGGGCCTTCTGGTATCTCTGACGCTCACATTCCCAGAGAGCCGCCAAATGCAAACGGTCCGGGTTAGAACGGTCGGCGGTGAGCATCTCAATGACCGGGTCGACCCGTTCGATCTCTCCGCGCCTTTTGATGATATCCAGGTACTCCGCCACTGCCGCCAGATCGCCGCTGGCCAAAGCCGTCCCCTCGATCAGCATCGCCTGGGCGTCGTCGAAACGATCGTTCTCGGCCAGGACACCGGCTTTCAGCAACTTCGCCGTCGGATACTGTTCAGCGAAATGAGGATACCGTTCAAAAAGATCCAGCGCGTCCGCATAGCGTTCGATTGAGCGATACATTGCTACCTGATGCTCAAAAGCGGGTCGGTACCACCGATTCAACTCAAGCGCCCGGGTATAAAGTCGCTCCGCCTGATCGTATTTTCTGATGATCGTCTTGGCGTTGACGTCGGCGATCCCGGTGAGCCAATCCGGCTGGGAACGATGATACTCCTCCAGAATGGAGACGAACTCCTTGTAACCGTCGAAATCCCCGATCTTGTGCATCAGATAGGCAATACGCAATTTGACGTCCAACGCGTTGGTGTACTCCGCCGACAAGTTCTGCAACGCCGCCATATTTTCCAGGCTGGAGGCAATTTCAGGATAGTTGATCTGCAGCCAGTAAGCCATGTACTTCTTAAACTCGGGGAGATAGTCCCCCTTCAAAACAATCGCCTCCATGCCGCTTATATCGCTAGTGGCCGACAAGAAGTCGGAACTCTCGGCCCGAGCCAGAATCTCCAGGGAAACCGACATCAAAGCGCCCTGAGTCAGCCGCCGATAGTCGGCGGCGGCGTCGCGCGCCCTGGAGCGCTCGCCGACGGCGCGATAGTAATGCAGCCACATGCCGGTCCGCACCGTCTCGCCGCCGTCCTCTGGTGAGACTCGGTCTATGGCGCGACGAGCGTCGAAGAAATACCCGACTCTTAGGCAACGGAAGAAGTGGTCCAGAAACAGATCGTGGTCTTTGGGGGCTGTCTCGATCATACGTCGGCTGAAGTGCATTGCCGAATCGATCAGTCCGACCGTTTCGTACAGGTCGGCGGCATTGATCAGAAACTCTACAGACTCCTCGACTTCGGCCATGGCACGCGCCCGGAGGGCGCGAGCCGTGTCGACCTCGTTCCTGAGGTGCATAACCCTGGCCGTCATCAGACCGGACAAGGCATCCGGTAAACCCAGTTCCGCCGTCCGGTCGATCTCCCGTGCGGCGGCGATGTATTGACCCAGTCCGATCATGGCTCGCGCCAGCATGGTCGCCGCCTGACGGTCCGACGGATCTATCCTGGCGTACTGGGAAGCCGCCCGCACGGCCTCAGTGAATTCGCCCAAACGTGAGTAGGACCGACATAACCCGGCCAGAGCGGGGCCAAACTCGGGATCGACGGCGCCCACCAGCAAGTAGTCTTGTAACGCATCCTGGTAACATAATCGCCGCTCGTTAATTAGTCCAGTGTAGTACGGGATCAGCAGATGGCCGGGATCGATCTCTCCTATCTCGCCGATAGTGAGCCGGGCCTGAGTGAACTGATAGCGATCGATTTGCTCGGCGGCGGAGGCCGACAGCAAGTCGAGCTTCTGTTCCGGTGTCCGGCTGCAAGAGAGTAAGAGAGCCGCCATCAGAGGGAGGGCGAGTGCTTTTCGCATATATGAGTTGTCCTTTGTGACTTCGGGTGTGACAGTTTAACTCCTTTCGGAGACTGAAGTTAATACATTTATACCGCCGCGCAACCCATTATTTTCCAACAGAATTGCATGACCATAGCAAAAACTGTGCGTGAGAGAAAAAAATTATTTGGTTTCAGAATCAGGCGCATCTATATTGCAGTATGGTTACGCTGGCATCGGAAAAACTGGTCAAGTACTATCGCAAACGGGCCGTGGTCGATGAGGTTACTATTGAGGTCAAGCCGGGTGAAGTTGTCGGCCTGCTCGGACCCAACGGCGCCGGAAAGACGACCACTTTTTACATGATCATCGGTTTCGTGCGACCGGATGGCGGCAAGGTGTTTCTTGGTCAGCGCAACCTCACTCGGCTGGCCATGTATAAGCGGGCCGTTGCCGGGATCGGCTATCTGGCTCAGGAGGCGTCGGTTTTTCGAAAGATGACGGTCGAGGATAATATCATGTCCATCCTGCAGTTTCGCAAAATGAGTCGCAAGCAACGCAAGCAGAGACTGCAAGAGCTTCTCGAAGAGTTGGACCTGGTCGAATTGAGAAAGCACATGGCCTACACGTTGTCGGGCGGCGAGCGCCGCCGCGTGGAGATTACACGCGCCCTGGTCAACGAGCCGAAGTTCATGCTTTTGGACGAACCGTTTGCCGGGATCGACCCGATTGCGGTGGAGGATATTCAAAAGATCATCAAGCGCTTAGTGGACAAGAACCTCGGTGTCCTGATAACCGACCACAACGTGCGTGAGACCCTGTCGATCTGCGATCGGGCCTATATCATGTGTGACGGCAGAATCCTCAAGTCCGGGACATCGGAGTTTCTGGCCAACGACGCCGAGGCGCGTAGGATTTATCTTGGAGAGAAATTCCGTTTGAATTGACCGGTAAAGGGTGGATGTATAATTACTGAACGAACTCCATCGGCCGAATAAACCGCGGCCGTGCGGCTTCCGACAATCTCAATGAGGCGCCTGTAACACCGGCGCCGTCGGAAAAACGAGATAACTGACTACGAGTTGAAAGATGAAACTGGAACTGGTACTACGCCAACAATTGAAACTGGCTCCCCAGTTGATCCAATCTCTGAAGATGCTCCAGATGCCGGCTTTGAAACTCGAGCAGACGATACGCCACGAGTTGGCCACCAACCCTTTGCTGGAAGAGGTCGATGATCTAGCGGCCGAGGACGAATTGGATCTCGATAAGGAAACCGAATTCGACGTTGCCGCCGACGACACCAAGGACAGCGAGGAGAGCGTCGACTGGGATCAGTTCTTCGCCGATGAGGAAGCGGAATACCGGGTCCACCTGCCGCGGGAGACGACCGAGGACCGTTTTGAAGGACCCGCCGCCGCGCCCGTGAATTTGTACACCCATCTTGGCGAACAGTTGGCCATGTTGAAGCTGTCCGAGGAGGAGCGTCTTATCGCCGAGTACATCATCGGCAACATCGCGCCGGATGGCTATCTCACCATCAGCGTGCCGGAGATGGCCTCGGAGTTGGACATCGAGGAATCCAAGATCGAACAGGTGCTGGCTATGGTGCAGCGGTTCGATCCCACCGGCGTGGGGGCTCGCGACCTGCGGGAGTCGCTTTTGATTCAGCTTCGGGAAAAAGCTATGGAAGGCAGTCTGGCCTGGCGCATCGTGGACGAGCACATCAAGGAGCTTGATCGCAAGTCGCTTCTCCAGGTGTCCCGCATGATGGGTGTTCCGGTGGAGCGGGCGCAGCAGGCGATGGAGATGATCAAGAGTCTGTCGCCGACGCCGACCCACGGCCGTTTCGACGCCGGGGCTACGCCGGTGGTGCCGGATCTGATCGTCGAGCGTTTCGACGACAAGTATCTGGTATTTCACAACGACGACTATGTTCCGCGTTTGCGCATCAACGCCAGCTACCGCAATCTCATCCGCCGCGGCAACGCCACGCCCCAAGACACCAAGCAATACATCAGGCAGAAGCTGGAGCAGGCGCGCTGGCTGCTCAACGCCATCCAGCAGCGCCGGTCCACCATGATTCGCGTCATGGAGGCCATCATCGAGAAGCAGCATGAGTTCTTCGAGACCGGACCGGCCTTCCTCAAACCGCTGATCATGGAGGAGATCGCCCAGGCCGTCAGCATGAACGTGGCCACCATCAGCCGCGTCTCGTCTGGAAAATACGTGCAGACGCCGTTCGGCGTCAAAGAGATCAAGTACTTCTTCAACTCAGGTATCGCCAAGGCCGACGGCGAGGACATGTCGAAACGGTCGGTCAAGCAGCGGATTGAAGAGATCATAAAGAGCGAACCGGCCGACAAGCCGTTCTCCGATCAGGAGATTTTCCGGCGGCTGAATGACGAAGGCATTCGTCTGGCTCGGCGAACCGTTACCAAGTATCGTGAAGAACTGAGAATACAGTCCGCCCGCCTTCGCAAGAGGGTCGTGTAGCCCGAAGCCTTCCTGCCGCAGTATTTAGTTATCCGGTCCTTCAGCAGGGCAAACCGCCTCTTTCTAACGGCGCACACCGCGAATTACCACCCGCAGCATCAACTGGAAACGGACTGAGTTCGTATAAAATAATAGTAGCGAAAGTCGTTTTGTTTTGGCATTATAAAGAGAGGATGACACTTAGGACGGTTGCCTTCAGCAGGTTAACTGCCGGATTCTGGCAGCTACCTTCCGGTTCTGTCGGCGGAGACCGAACCGTTTGGCAGCGGGTCGGCGGGTGTGGTGGGACCAATAAAGCGCTTTCTCATGGGAAGAACGGACGGCGTGCCGCACGGGGCTGCGGCGCCGCCATTATCATAATCACTTAGATGGATTTCGCCAGGAAAGGAGAAATTCAGCCATGCAAAAAACGATAACCGCTCGCCATTTTGATCTCACCAATGAGATGCGGGATCAAGCGGAGACCGAAATGGAAGGCCTCAAGCGCTATTTCGAGAACATCATTTCGGCCGACCTTGTTTTGGACACCGAGCGTCATCTGCACAGGGCTGAGCTGAGGGTAAAGGTCTACAACCAGATTATGAGCGGCACCGGCGAAACCGACGATATGTACAACTCGATCTCCGTAGCGGTGGACAAAGTCAAAGGGCAACTTAAGAAGTACAAGGGCAAGCTGAAGGACAAGCGGCCCGACGAGATCAGCGAGACGATCGACGAACTGACCCGGCCCGCCACCAACGTCGACGAGGTCGATTTGTAGTCAAGTTTCACGACCGGTCATTTACAGCCCGTCCCTCACCGGACGGGCTTTTTTGTCGAGCAGACTCACTATGACGTTCATTGGGACTTCTTCAACAAGCCCTGCGGCACGGGGTTCTCATGTCTGCAAGCCACTGCCGAAATCGTGTCCGCTGTTCCCACAGCAGCAGAGGGCGAGCCGCTGCTGGCTTCGGCTAACCTCCCGCCGATCATGAAGTTTCACGGATAAGGTCATCGGCCACGCCGCCGGCACAGTTCTTACTCACTTCTTTGCGGAGGTATATAGGATGGATCAACAACTGGCCTCGATATTTGCGAACCTGTCGTCGCTTCTCCTAGTAGGCGCTCTGGTCGCCGCTCTGTTCTTTGCCGGCGCCGGCCTGAGAGAACTGAAGAGCGGCTTTCTTCAGGGATTGTTGTTTGTCGGCACGGCTTTGTTCTTCGTGGCTGCCCACCTGTATTACCTCTCAAACATCCCGGAAGGCACCCGTTTCGCGGCCGCGGTGGGTGACCTGGATTTCTGGGAATGGGGAGCCATGCTTTTGGCGCCGGCGCTGATTGTCATCTACTTGCTCAAAGGCATCCTTGAGCTGGCGCTAAGCGCGCGTCAAGCAGCGCTGACCCGAATCTTCTTCGGTCTCACCCTGATGTGTTTCGTCTATATGGTAGGTCGCACCTGGCCGCCCGACGTGAAGACCATCCTGACCGCTTTCTACGGTCTCGTGTGGTTCGAAATCGAGCGGTCTGACGACTAGCCATACTGCCCAAAATACTCCCGCAGCAACTCGAGGTTCATCCGTCCTTCAAAGTTGACTTGTTCGACCAGAGGGTTCGGATGGAATCCGCTGTTGTCCAGTCTCAGGAACTCATACCGGTCGAACTCGCGCGTCTCCGGGTCGAGTTTCTCCAGGCGGGCTATTAGCTCCGGCCGGGTGAGGTTGGTCAGCAGCGCCCCGAACAACTGGGGACGTTCGCCGCGGAATATCTCACGGGCGTAAGCGAGAGGTATGAACTCGTACTCCGCCGGCGCCAACCTCAACTCCTCGGCTGCCTCGGCGGCGATAGCGTTACGCATCAACGACGCCAGATTATCGCCAACAGTAGGATAGTCTACCGACCCAGCCACCGACGGTCCGAACGATGACTCCAGCGAGGCCATGCGCGCGGACCGGTGCACCACTAATAGCTCACGATTTTCCGCCGGACCGACCACGACGCAGGCAGCCACCCCCAGGCAGATGGCCAGCGGGTTATCCTCCACCGACCGCGACGGATACTTTAAAAGATAGTAATCCCGAAGAGAGCCGCCATACTTCTCAAAACTCGGGTGGCGATAGTCCAGAGCGAAACAGTTCCCCGCTTGCAGGCCGTAACGGCACGGTTGCACGGTTATCGACGGCCTCGGCGATCTGAGGTCGGCCGCGACAAGTTTCATTACAGCCGGTCCCGCGTGCAACCGACCGTCGGCCGAGAGCGACGCTTCCATCTCCGCAGCGAACGCTGCGATCCAGTCATCCTTGAAGTTGAATGGAGTCTCTCGGCGCTCAACGGCGATGTTCCCCGGGTCGACCGCATCGTCTCCGAAGAACCGGGTCACGTCGATATACCCGTACTCACGGTTCACCTGTTGCCTCGACGTATCCGGAGCATCGTGAGAACATTCAAAGTAATCATCCACGATTTCCCGGAACCGGTTGTAATCGAGATAGACCATCAGCTCACAAAGAGGACCGCCACGCCGGCCACGGCCACCACCGCACCCAGGGAAGCTCGCAGCGACACCTTCTCCTTGTAATACAGTATGACCAGCGGGATGATCGCCACCGGCGTCATGGCGTTCAACGTCGCAGCCACGCCCGTGGCGATGTACTTGACCGCCACCAGCGACATCCACACCCCAAGGAAAGGTCCCACTACCGCTCCGGCGGCGCAGAGTGAAAGCGGGCGACGCTGACGCACGGCTGCGAGCACCGACGGCAGGCGGCCGCGCAGACCGGCCAACAACCAGATCGCGAACATGGCGGACGTCATGCGGATAAACGACGCCGGCAAAGGCTCCACCGTGCCGCCGGCGTTGACCATGGCGTGCTTGGCCATCACCAGCCCGACCGCCTGACCGGCTGCGGCGCCGAGACCGAGCAGCACCCCCTTGGTCAGTGAGCCGGCGTCGGGATGAGAGTTGTTCGCGCCGGAGGGCATGGCGATTACTTTCCCGCGACGTTCCATCACCACCCACGAAATCCCGAGGACGGTCAGGGCAATCCCCAGCAGGCTCCACGGACCCAGACGCTCGCCGAGAAAGAGCCAGGCGATGACCACCGCCATGATCGGAGCGCTGGAATACATCAAAGTGGTCAATCGTGGACCTATCATTACCAGGGCCTTGAAGCCGCAGCTGTCGCCGATCACCAGGCCGACCAGTCCCGACAACGCCAGCCAGAAAACCTGGCGGCTGTTGAGATCATCCGGAAGCAGTCGGCCTTCGGTGACGTATAGCAGGACGGCGTAGATGCTCACCGCTATCAATAGCCTGATGACGTTGACCCGAAACGATCCGATAAGCCGGCCGGCCTCGGCGAAGAAGACTGATGTCAGAGCCCACAGGAAGGCCACCGCCAGTCCGGCGGTTTCACCGATGTATTCCATCCAGCCAATATAACCTGCGCGGTCGGTTTTTCCAATGCCTGGGTCTCATACTGCGCGCACGACGTCTTGCATCGATTATTACTACGGCTGCACAGGTTGTCTCTCAACGTGTCCTGTGCAAGATTGATACAACGCCGCATCCGCCGAGTGGGCAGGGCCTTACGACGTCGGTCGCTTTGTCGTCGGGCCGGCACGCCGGTTGTCCCATAGATGAGTACTATGGCTCTTATCGTCGTGACCAATCAGCAGTCCTCCCACCGACCGGCAACACGCTCCCAACGAGCCGATGTCACGCGATCTCAGATAAACCTACAACGACCCGGCTGCACAACCGGGCCGTCGCGCTCGTGCCTTTCCGATCGGGTCGGAGGTGCGCGCCTGAGTCGACAGCGCCCGAGGCGGCGCCGACCCAGCGCCGACCGCTCAACCCGGCTGAGGCCGTATCGACTGCCCAGCCTGTGACTAACCGACAGCCCGCGGCCCGGTGATGATCGGGCCGCGCCTAAACAATGCTGATCCGACTTGCCAAAACCCTGGCCCTGTTGTACTCCCGTCGCAGCGGCAACACGCTCGTGAAGACGACGGGCTTTCTTGTTCTCGTATTGCTGTTCTGTTCGCCGCCAATACACGCCTTCGACCTGCCGGACTATGACCCCTGGTATTTCCAATCGGACGACGAGTGGCGGTTCATGGTGCCCGACAAGGCGCAGCACTACTACGGCTCGCAGTTGCTGGTGGAAGTGGGTCTGCACCCGTCGGCGGCTTTCGCGGCCGGGTTCATGTACGAAGTTTATCAGGATGAACGGGGGATCGGGTTTTCGTACAAGGATCTGATCGCCGACGCCTTCGGTGTTCTCGCCGGCAGTGTCAACAGTGAGAAGTTCTATTTATTCATGGACTACTCAACGACCGACGAGATCCTCAAGCTCAACGCGGTCTGGACGTTTTGAGAGGATTCCCTACTCCTCCCTCGCCACCCGTGCGACGTCGGTGACTAAGTCGTCCTCGCCCAGCGTGATCAAGCGCACTCCCTGCGTGTTCCGGCCGATCACATGGATGTCCTTCACCGCTTGGCGGTTGGCGATGCCCTGTTTGGTGATCAGGATCAGTTCGTCGCCGTCGAGCACTTCCTTGATCGCCACCACTTCGCCGTTGCGTTCGGACGCTTTTATGTTGATGATCCCCTTGCCGCCCCGGTTGGTGACGCGGTAGTCGGCGATGGCCGAACGTTTGCCATAGCCGTTCTCAGTAACGACCAAAAGCGAACTGTCGCGCTTGACCACCACCATGCCGATGACGTAGTCCCCCTTACCGAGGTTGATCCCTTTGACGCCGTAGGCGGTGCGCCCCATGGCGCGCACCTTGCTCTCCGGGAAGCGGATGGCCATCCCCTTGCGGCTGGCCAGCACGACATCGCACGAGCCGTCGGTGATGGCGGCCTCGATCAGTTCGTCGTCGGCCGGCAGGTTCATGGCGTTGACGCCGACCACGCGCGGATTGGAAAACGCATCCAGCGGCGTCTTCTTGATTACCCCGCCGCGCGTCGCCATGACCACGAACATATCGGGCGAAAACTGCCGCACCCGTAAGAAGGCGGTGATACTCTCGCCGCGCTCCATCTGGCACATGTTGACGATCGGCTTGCCTTTGGCCAGCTTGCCGCCACTCGGGATGGCGTGCACTTTCACCCAATAGCAGCGTCCTTTGGTGGAGAAGAACAGAATGTAATCGTGGGTCGAGGCGATAAAGAGATGCTCGGCGAAATCCTCTTCCTTGGTCTCGATCCCCTTGACGCCGCGACCGCCCCGGTTCTGACGACGATAAGCGGAAACCGACAGCCGCTTGATGTAACCGAGGTGAGAGATCGTGATCACCATCTCCTCTTCGGCGATCAGGTCCTCTACCGTCAGTTCCTCGGCCGCTTGCTGGATTTCGGTGCGACGGCCGTCGCCGAACCGCTCGGCCAGTTCCTGGGTCTCTTCTCTGATGATCTGCATCCGCAGCGGTTTGGATTCGAGAATCGCCTTGAGTTGGCTGATACGCTTGATCAGGTCGCGGTACTCCTCTTCGATCTTCTTGCGCTCCAGGCCGGTCAAACGCTGCAAGCGCATCTCGAGGATGGCCGTGGCCTGTACGTCCGAAAGCTTGAACGTTTTCATCAAGCCGGCGTGAGCGGTGGGCGTGTCTTTGGATTTCTTGATCAGCGCGATCACGGCGTCGATGTTGTCCAGCGCGATCCGATACCCCTCAAGAATGTGCGCCCGCTCCTCGGTTTTGCGCAACTCGAACTCGGTGCGGCGAGTGACCACTTCGTGGCGATGGTCGACGAACGCCTGCAGCAGTTGCTTGAGGGTCAGCATCTTCGGAATGCCGTGATCCAACCCCAGCATCATCACCGAGAAGGTCACCTGCATGGTGGTGTGCTTGTAGAGCTGGTTAAGAACGATGTCCGCCTGTTGGTCGCGCTTCAGTTCGATCACGATCCGCATCCCGTCGCGGTCCGATTCGTCGCGCAAATCGGAGATGCCTTCGATCGCTTTGTCGCGCACCAGGTCGGCGATCTTCTCCAGCAGGTTGCTTTTGTTCACCTGGTACGGTATCTCGTTGACGACGATGGCCTCTTTGCCGCTGGCCATGTGTTCGATACCGGCCCGCGCCCGCACGAGGAGTCGACCCTTGCCGGTGCGATAAGCTTCCCGGATGCCTTCGCGCCCGTTGATAATGCCGCCGGTCGGGAAGTCCGGCCCCGGGATGATTTCCATCAGGTCGTCATTGGTGCATTCGGAATCATCGATCACTCTGATGATCGCCTCAGCCACCTCGTTCAAATTGTGCGGCGGCACGTTGGTGGCCATGCCGACGGCGATACCGGAGGTGCCGTTGCAGACGAGGTTGGGGAATTTGCCCGGCAGCACCGTCGGTTCCTCCCGGGTGGCGTCGTAATTCGGAATGAACTCGACCGTTTCCTTGTCCAGGTCGGCCAGTATCTCCACTGCAATCGGCGTCAGACGCGCCTCGGTGTAACGCATGGCCGCCGCGCCGTCCCCGTCGATCGAACCGAAGTTCCCCTGGCCGTCGACCAGGGGATAACGCATGTTGAAATCCTGCGCCATGCGCACCAGGGTAGGGTACACTACCTGCTCGCCGTGAGGGTGGTAGTTACCGGAAGTATCGCCGGCGATCTTGGCGCACTTACGATGCGGTCGCCCCGGACGAAGGTTGAGGTCGTTCATCGCCACCAGGATGCGCCGGTTGGACGGTTTCATCCCGTCGCGGATGTCCGGCAGGGCCCGGTTGGTGATGACCGACATGGAGTAGTCGAGGTATGAGGACTTCATTTCCTCTTCGAGGAAAATCGTCTCGATCTTTTCGCGTTCCAGCGGCATGAGGCAAATCCCTTACTGAGCAAGCCGTTTCGATCGATTCTCGAACCCTTATATTACGCAAAGGTTCACGCCAATGCAACTAAAAAAGCGCCCTAGTCGTCCATGTATCTGCTTGGGTATCACTTGGTTAGACGGTGTTTCCAATACGTGAATGATTAGTTGTATTGTGGCGTCGGGCGCCCCCGCCCGACGCCGGTGTTCTGGCCATGTAGCCGTCAGGCGGGTCGCCTGACGGCACCTGCAATGATTAGTGTGGCCCGGACCTTGGTCCGGGTTTCAGACCCCGTTTCTCTGCTTCGAGACCCGGACCAAGGTCCGGGCCACGCTCTTGTACGACGTATAGGTTGCTAATCCTCAAACGGATGACGCTTGTCGAAATCCGGGAGGTAGTGCGACGGGCTCGACAGACTCTGCACCCAGCCGCGGTAGAAGCCGAGACGTTCAAACTCGTCGACCACCTCTTCGTACTCCTCCGCGCGCAAACAGCGGTGCAGCTTGGAGTGACGGCGCACCGCCGGCGTGGGATGGTACTGGGCCATGAGGGAGATGTGCACGTCCGGTGATAGATTGTCGGCGATGAATCTCAGCACCGTCTTGCTGTTGTCGACGTGCCCCGGCAGCACGAGGTGGCGGACGATCAGCCCTCTGGTGATGTGTCCCTCATCGTCCAGGTCGATCTCGGCGCCCGTCTGTCGGTACATCTCTTTCAAAGCGGCGCACGCTACCTCGACGTAATCGGACACGTCGGAGTATTCATGCGCCAGCCGGTTGTCCATGTACTTCAGGTCCGGCAGGTAGACCGCGACGAGCGCTTCCAGCGCTTTGATCGTCTTGACGCGATCGTAACCGTTGGTGTTGTAGACGTAAGTGGGCCGCCGTCCTCGCTCGGCCAGCGCCCGCATGATCGCCCGCATCTGGGTCAGACAGTGCGACGGCGAAACGAACCCCACCCCGCGCGCGCCGTGGTTCAGTATGTGCTCGATCTGACGAACCGCTTCCTCAAGTGACATGGCGACGGAGGTAGTGCTCCGGCGATTCGACGAGATTTGATAGTTCTGGCAGTAGATGCACTGAAGGTTGCAGTGGGCGAAAAAAACATTGCATATCCCATGCCTGCCCGACAGCACCGGTTCTTCGCCCATGTGCCGGCAAATCGATGAGATGGGCAACTCCGCGCCCACTTCGCAATAACCCAACGCGCCGTCGACACGGTCGGCGTTGCAGCCGCGCGGGCAGAGGGCGCAGGTACTCAGGCTGTCCCGGTTGTTCAGCGGGTCGATCATGAAAGGGAATATACATCGGTTCCGACGTTCATCCAACGGGCGAATGATGACGATGGATTCCCGCCTGCGCGGGAATGTCACTGATTAGGTTCCACGACGCCGGAGGTTGAGGTGGGGTGAATAAAAAAGAAGCGAGGAGTAAGCTCCTCGCTTCTTGTAGTGTCAGTAAACTGACGTCTGGCTTAGAAGCACCAGTCGAAGCACGGGCACGGACCGTCGTTCCAGTACCAGGCAACCAGGTACATGACGTCGTCTATGTCGACGTCGCCGTCGCAGTCAACGTCACCCAGATGCATGAACGGAATCGGACCGGGACCGCCTTCGGCCACGTACGCAAACAAGTACATGATGTCAGCCAGGTCGCCGACTATGCCGTCATTGTTGACGTCGCCGCGGCCGCCGCCGACCCACTTGTTAGCCAGTTTGCCGAGGGCTACGATTTCAGCCGAAGAACCACCGGTAATACCATGCAGGCCGAATTGAGCCACGGCGAGTTCATAAGTATCGCCGCCGTCCCAATTGTGCGAGGCAATGGTAATATGGGCTTCCTGGTCGCCACCGGCCGCTGGATTCTGTGTGTACACACCAGGAGCAGCGTTCAGGTACTTCCAGGCGGTGTCGCCCATGTAGATATCACCCCACCAGGCGGCGTAGCCGTACATGGTCACGGCGTTGATGATGGGATCAAAGTCCACATTCGGGTTGGTTCCACAACCGAACGGGAACTTCATCATACCCCAAGCAATGTCGCCGGTGCCGCCGGAGCTGACCCAGGCCGCCGAGCCGGCGGGATCCCAGGCCGCAACGTCGTTGCCGACGTCGTAGTCCATGGTGGCGCCCATCTTCCATCCGGTCACGGGATCACCGTTACGTTCGGTGATTTCCATGATCTCGATGGTCAGATCCTTGAACGGCGCGAAATCGACCGCGCCGACCGTGCGGGACTCACACATGAGACCCATGGTCAGGGCGTTGTCAAAGGGAGCACCGAAGTTCTCCCAATCCCAACCGCCGCCGAGGTCGAAGTTCTGCATACTGTCAAGGTAGGTCTTGCAGACCCGGTTTCCGGTGATCGGCTCGTAGTTTCTGCCGTCCTCGGAGTAGCCGCCGAGGCAGTACAGATCGACGTCTTCATCCAAATGAGCGTGACACAGATCGTCACACCAGTTCGGATCGGCCTGGTGCGACCAGTAGGAGTAATCTTCACCCTGACCATGCCAGGCCTGGGTGTTGATGGCCTGCTCGTGAACGCCGTTGGCCCAGATGAACGCACCCTGGAAGATAGTCTGGTCATCGCCGTCGATGTCCATGCCCCAGGGTTCCATCCAGTCGTCACCAGTGGCGATACGACCAGTGTTGGTCACGTTGTGGATGTTAGCCGCACCCATACCGAAGTACAGGTAGGTGGTGTCGGTCAAGCAGCCGCCGACGATAGTCACGTGGATTTCCGGAGGACCAAATTGCTGGCCGTTCAGGAAGAAGTCAGGATCATTGGTCGGGAAGGTCATGTAGAAATCCTGAGGTCCGCGGAGAATCATCGACTGGTTAACGTCGATGATAACATCCATCGTGTCGATGCCGGGAAGGGTCGCATTCAATAGCGGTGAAAACACCGCTTCGGGGGTGTTTCCATACTGCAGGAAGGGAACTCCCGCATTGGCGCCCGCACTCATGATCCGCTCGCCGCGATCGCGAGTCACGAAGTACTCGTCGATATCCGGCTCGGCATTTACGACCAAAGCTTTAGCGGTAAAGTCTTCGGTCAGAAGATCGGTGATACCGGCAGCCCGGTGCATCACGTCCTCACGAACCTGCCGTGCGGTAAACAGCGGGAACCATGTGTGGTTCGGGTTCAGGTTGGTAGTGGCCTGGCCGAACACCAGGTCGGCACAGCCGGTATTGACCAGCAGAGGACTCCCATCGGGAGCTTTGATAGTCGTCGGCAGGGACGTAGCCGTGCCGAACTCGACCGGTACCTGAACCTGGTACGACTGGAGTTCCAGACGCGACCGATCGTCACCCTTGGCCATGACATAGAGTGTGCCGTAGTAGTCAGACATGGCTACATAGTCGGGAGCCATAGCGAAGCTCAACCCCACGGAATTCGGGTAAGCGCCCCAATCGATCCGACGACGATAGATCTCGTCACCGTTGTCTGAATTCAGGACGTTGATGAAGCCGTGGTGACCGGCTACGAACAGCAGGTCGGGAGCGCCTTCCGGCTCACAACTCAGGGCTGCGTCGCCCCAGTAGTTGTTGTACTCGGGGCTGTCATAGGCCCAGACGAAAGCGCCGTTGTTCTTCTGGAAGGCAACCACGCGGCCGCCGTGAACGGTGTTCACCCAGCCGGACTCACCTATAGTGTAAACACGGGCTTGGTCGATAACCGGAGTACCGGAGGCCGTCGACAGGCGGGCGCCCACCGAACCTACGGCATACTTGATTGAACCGTCGACCGTGTTGATGGCATAGAAAACACCATCACCGGGGTGGTACGGGGTTGCGATGTCGGAGTTGACATACAGGACGCCATCCTCGTTGGAGTTGCCGCCCGGGAAGCCTTCAGCCAACTGCGGGCCTTCGGGGAAGACCACGTTGGCCTGAAGGGGGCCGGTAACGGAGAGCTGCCAGTTAATGACGCCGGTAGCGGCGTCAATCGAATAGACGTCACCTGGTACGCCACCCGGCATGGTGTTGTAGAACAGGCTGACGCCGTCGGTCGAACCGGACTTCTGGACAGCAGCCGGCGTAGGAAGGGTCACCGGGTTCGGAACCCAGCCGCCCCACAGAGCGCCGGTCGCCGCGTCGGCCGCGACGATCTTACCAGCATCAGTGCCCCAGTACAGCACCGTAGTGGTCCCCTGGACGAGCGTAATAAACGACGCCCAACGGACCTGTCCGAACAGGCCGCCGATGCCGACGGTGCCAATGTCACGACTCCAGATCATGGCGCCGGTCGCGAAATTCCAGGCGCTGATGGACTGCTGGTCGCCGCCGCTCAGATACATCACACCATTTGCGATATGCGGGGTGCAACGAATGTTGTTACCCAGCGGGAAACCGCTGATGGTGTAGATGGGGGGGCCGCCGGCGGCCAGGTTAAACACCAGAACCTGGTTATCGAAGACGCAGGCGATCCTGTCGCCGGAGATAACCGGGCCGGTGTACCAAATCGAATTGACCGGGTGTACATATGACCACAGGACGGTCAGGTCACACTGGGCATCGCCATACGCGTTGCCCGAGGCGCCGGTGCGCTGCTGATCCTGCTGATGAGTGGTCCACTCGGTGGGACCAATATCCTCGCAGAACCGCTCCGGGAACGGAATGCAGCAATGTTCCGAGCGAGCATCGAAGGCGATGTCGCAAGGCACGCCGCCCCAGTCGTTGCACAACAGACCCCACGAGGTCCCCCACAGTTCGGCCGCGCCGTCAAACCAGCCGCCGCCGCCGAAGTCGGTCAGGGTGGCAATACCCTCGGCCTCGATTGGTGCGAAGGACTCGATCGCGACCCAGTAGGAGCCGGTGACGTGAACATCCAGCGGCTCGAAGTCAACCTTGGTGTAACCAGGGAAGAAAATGTAGTCCGCGGGAGTCACGATGATCGATTCCAGCTCTGCGCCGGGCAGGCCGCCGACGTCTGAGTACACCGAGATCTTCGAATCGTGGGTGTACAGATCCGGATCGCCGTAGTCATACAGCGCCCAGGAGACCTCGTAAACCTTACAATCCAACCCCACTGCCTTGATCCTCTGGGCGTTGGCCACGTCGCCGTAAGCGTCGGGCAGCGTCCAGTAGTACAGCGGAGACAGGTTGTACCATTTGAGGTTGCAGACGTTGTAGGGGTCAATGCACAGGTTGGCGGTGTACTTGAGGTCGACGTCGATGCCGAACAGGGTGCCGATTGTCAACCAGCCGCCGCCATAGTAACAGTATGACCGACCATGCGGTGTCAAAGCGTTATCCGACAGAGTGGCTTCGCAGTCGGTGGGGAACGTTTCGTCCGAGTTGAACGAAACGAAAAAGTCCTCCGAGTTGAAGACCAGACCGTGGGAGTAGAAATCGACAGACGTGTAGGCCGGATAAAATGGGTAGGTTCCGGCCGGCACTATCTCAGTAGCCAGGACAGCGCCTGGAAGACCGGCGCCGTTGTCGTCCCACACCTTGATGACCAGGTTACCGTTACCTGACACGTTGGGCGGGGTGGCTCCCATGTTATACACGGCAATATCCACTGACGCCAAAGTTTCCTTCCCGGCGACGGTGAAACGCTGCGCATAGTCGATAATGTTGTAAGCAGGGTGAGGGGCGCGCCAGTAGTAGGCGGTGCCTTCATCCCAGTTTTGAGAATAGCAATCGGAAAACGGTAACTCATAGCAGCAACGCTCGGCCTCTATGAAGAACCCATAGTCAACACCATAGAAATCGAACATCGTGTACCAGGCCGCGTCGGCGAGAATATACACGCCGTTACGGTTCTCACCCACGTGAGGACCGGTGGCTTTGTCTGATACAAGATATGCTTTATCTGTGGGTCCGCCCAGGACGCGCCAGCCAATATGGTACTCTTCATTTTCGTTGAAGATCCAATTGGCGGACGACCAGTCTGCGCCTACGTAACCGAAACTAAGGGGCAGGCTGGCGTATGGTATGTCGGCGGAGTCCAGCTTGGCGCCGGGGAGGTCGAAACCGTTGTCCGCAAACAGGTACATGCGAACGGACGGCGTGCCGGTCATGAGTCCACCATACATCAGGGCCCAGCCGGCTTTCAGCGTACAAGCGAAATTCTCTTCGACCGTGAATTTCACGGAGAAGATATCTCGCGTACTGGCGCTGGGGATCCCCCACACGAACACCGCCGTCGCTGTGTCATCATAGTAGTACTGATACTCACAGAAGTACGTCGATGGAGGGGTGGGCGCCATGCCGGGCATCTGAACCTCGATGGCATCGATGTCCGGGGGCCGCCAGGTCGGACCTGCTGGACGGGCGTCATTGGTCTGATTATAGAGTTGAGCGTTCGGGTTAGTAAGCGGTATTGGGTTCAAACCCTCCACCGGCTTCTGCCCGATGCCTGAAATTGCCGTACCGCTGAGGGTAAAAACCAAACCCAGAACGAATACTGCGAATAACAGTCTTTTTAACATTTATTCCTCCTTAAAGTAAGGAAAAAACTCGAATTCGCTTTCTGAAGCCCGATGAACTACCGGACTGACCCATATCTCATAAATATCGGCCGTCATAAGGCAATTCTTCACGTCCCCGATGTGTCTAGGGAAGGTGGGGACACCAACTTCAGCTAACCAACTCACATCTTTCCTCTCTTACTGGAGTCGGGGTCTATCCGCCATTGGATAAACACCGTTATCAGCTGTAATTTGTCAAAGCTTCTGACCTTTAGCTTTCGGTCCATTTTCTCAAAAATACCTCCTGTGAAGGGAAAAACACCCACCAAGACCATAGGTCTTTAGCTGGGATGTCGGCAAGAGATAGGACTGAGGATGGGAGACTTTATAGTGGCTCAAACGAACGTGTCGAAAGCAGACACACCGATAACTCGGTAAGCTCACTTTCAACGACAGACCACACCGCAAGGGCAGCAGGTCCCGAACGTTAACACTACTAAAGTCGAAAAAGAAGTACTTATGTGCGGCTACGCGATTTTGTCAACTATGGCTCTCGGACTAACCACGCAACTTACACACGCTCATAAATACAAGTAACATCTAAACCGCTGATTGTCAAGGAAAATATTGCCCTTTGCCGCTCCTTTTTTTCACCCCCGACCTTTCACCGGACGAGGCCGTTTAAGCGATGTAACGGGCTGTCGGCCTTACAAGTGCCGCCGGCGAGGGACGATTGTTCGGGCCGCCGATGTACAATGTCCTTGACAGAGCGCCCGCAATCGAGGTTTTTACCAATAAATGCGTCTTCTTTCGCTGGACATCAGAAACTTCCGGGTCATAAAGAGGGCGGTCCTGCCGCTGCCGGACAGCATCATTGGAGTAATCGGCCCGAACGGCGCCGGTAAATCGTCGTTGGTGGAGGCGATCTCGTGGGCCCTCTACGGCAATCAGGCGGCCCGGAGCGGTCGCGACGAAATCAAATCGCAGTTCGCCGGGATCGACGAAAACTGCGAGGTGAAACTCGGCTTCGAAGTCAACGGCGAGTCGTATCGGGTGGTGCGCCGTCTGGTAGGGCGAACCGAGCGGGCCGAGGTCCAGCTTTATCGCGGGGCAGCCTCGGAGTCAGTGGGGATCAACGAAACCCGACAGTACGTGGGCCAACTGCTGGGACTGGATTTCAGGGGTTTTCTGACGTCGTTTCTGGCCCGCCAGCAGGAGTTGAACGCCCTGTCCGACTTGCAGCCCTCGAAGCGACGGGACCATCTGGCCGGAATGCTCGGCATCGAGCGGCTGGACAAGGGCATCAGCCGTTTGAAAGAGGAACTGCGTTTCGAGGCGTCAAAAATCGACTTCATGGAGCGACATCTGGCGCAAGGCGGCGAATTGGCCGAGCGAATCGCGCAGTTGACCGCTCGGCTGGGTGAGCTTAGCGCCGGCGAAACAGTCCTGGCCGACACCCTATGCGCCGCCGAGGCAGCCGCCCGTCAAGCCGTCGATCGTTTCGCGGCCGAACAAACCAGAAAGTCCGAGTGGGCTCAGTTGACGGCAAAACTGGAGGCGGAGCGCGAGTCGCAGAAATACCTCCAACAGCAGGGTGACCGGCTTCAGACTGAGATCGGCGAGCTTGCGCAAATGAGCGCTGAGATGAGTCGGCTGGACGAGGTGGTCAAACCGCTGCCGGAGCTTCGCGCCGAATTCGAACGGCTCCAGGAAGCCCGCAGCCGTCGGGACCTGAGACGGCAGTGGCTGGAACAGGTCGAGGCCAATGAAAAAGTCATACAGGAACTGGCCGCCGCCCTCATCGACGGCCGCCGCCGCCTGCGGGCGTTTAAGGACAAGCTCGGCTCGATTCCGGCCGATGTAGCTAAGTTGCTGGAGAACGCCCAGAGAGATCTCGAGCAGGCCCGCGCGCAGTTCAGTGATCTCAAGGCCGAACGTGACAGTTTGGCCAGGTCAATCGAGAAGCTCCAGGCGCAGATTCAGTCGGTGGAGCAGTTCGGCCCCGCGTCGGTATGCGATCGCTGTCACCGGCCGCTGGGCGAAGATCTGCCGCGTATCAAGCAGCACCTGATGGAAGAACTCGCTGCTCTGAAACAGACGGCGACCGAACTCGACCGGCGGTTGTCGCACCAGCGTGAATCAGGGCAGGAAATAAAGATGCAGTGGGCTGAGTTGGACGGGAAAGCCAAAGAGCGATACCAGGCCGAGATCGAAAAAACAGCCGTCAACAGCGAACTGGCAAAGATCGAGGTCAGAGAACGTGAAGTTACGGCGTCGCTGGCCAAACTGAGCCGGCAGTTGAGCGACACGGCGGCGACGGCGTTCGACCCGGCCGAGTTCGACCGTCTGAAACAGAGGCGCGACGAACTGGAGGCGGCCCAGTCGCGGCGCCGCCTGTTGGAGGGCAAGCTGTCGCGGCTGCCGGCGGCCACCAAGGAGTCGGAGGCGCTTGCGACCAGGCAGGCCGGCGTTGGAAACGCCATCAGCAAGTTTGAGTCTCAACGGTCCGAACTGCATTACGATCCTGCAACCTTCGCCCGGGCGCAGACCGAACTCGAGGCGGCTCAGCAAGGCCTGGAACAAACCCGCCGGGAGCAGGCTTCGTTCGCTCGCGAGCTTGAGATCACCCGCACCGAGTTGAATGAAAAGCTCAAGCAGCGAGACGCCCTCCAGAAGGAGGAAGCGGAGCTGGAAGAGCACCGCACCAGCCGGTATCATCATGAGAAACTTGGGTCCTTGTTGGCCGAGTTTCGTCAGGACCTGATCGCCCGCATTCGTCCCCGTCTGGCCGATCTGTCCAGTCGCCTCTTTGCCGACATGACCGGCGGCAAGTACAGTTTTGTGGAACTCGACCCCAAGTACAACCTGCGCGTGATGGACGGCGGCGAGTTCTTCGGCGTCGAGCGCTTCTCCGGCGGCGAGAAGGACCTGGCCAATCTCTGCCTGCGGCTGGCCATCTCGCAGGCTTTGACCGAGTCGGCCGGGCTGGATCGTTCCTTTGTAATCCTCGATGAGGTCTTCGGATCACAGGACAACGAGCGCAAGGAACTGATCATCGACGCCCTTGGCGGACTCAAACACCAATTTCCCCAGATACTTTTGATTACGCACGTCGAGGATATCAAGGACCGCATCGAGGACTTGATCCAGGTGCGCCCCACCGGTAACGGTTACTCCGAGGTGATCTTCAATGACGTTGTCGTCGCCTAAACGAAAGTCCCGACGGCGGTCGGTTATCCGGGTGGCCGTGGTCGTTGTGCTGGCGCTGGCCATAGTATGTTTTCGCATGGTTACCGATATCGGGCGGGACCCCACACCGGAGGATCGCTGGGTGGTCATTAAGATCATCGACGGCGACACGGTTTTCTTGTCCGGCGGCGACGAACTCAGGCTGGCCAATATCGACACGCCCGAAGAGGACGAACCGTTCTATGAAGACGCCAGGCAGTTTCTGAGTGAGTTGGCTCTTGGTAAGACAGTACGTGTCGAGTTTTCGCAGCGGCGGCGCGACAAGTACGGCCGGCTTCTGGGGTGCATGTTCATAGATTCCGTTATGGCCGGTGAAGCGATACTGGAGCGGGGGCTGGGTTACATACTGCTGTTCAGGGATACGGACCTCGACCGACCCGAGGTGCAGCGATTGCTGGGCGCGCAGCGCCGGGCGGTCGATGCGCGGGTGGGGCTGCACTCGCTGGAGCGCACGCCTGAGGAATACTACGTCTCCCGTTATGGACGTTTCCGTGTCCATCGCCCCGGCTGCAATGAGATCAAACGTCTCGACCCGACCCGCAACCGCCTTTATGAGACGCGCGAGGAAGCTCTCTACGCCGGCCTCACCCCCTGCCGGCGGTGCCGGCCGTGAAGGAGGCTCGGCGGGTGGCGGAAGCCTTCACCCGCCCCTTCCGATTATCAAAACGCCCGACCACCTTCGGCCGGGCGTTGTCGTTTTCTGTGTGTGGTCAGGAGCGCGGGGCTCTTGACCTGCTGGATGGTCCCTACAAGCAGTCCGACGGAGGTGGGCCGCCGGTGAACATGTAATCCACCAGGTGCACCAGATCGGAGATGTCGATATCCGGCTGGCTGTCACCGTTGATGTTGGCTTCGTCGAAGCAGGGCGGCTCGGGACCCGAGACGAACATGTAATCGACCAGGTAGACCAAATCCGAAATGTCGATGGTCTCACCGGGGTCGCCGTCGACATTGCCGCGCATCCCCAGACAGCAGCCGGTCGCGACATAACAGTGGGGACCATCCCAGGTGGGGATGGAGTTGCCGTTAGTCGAATGCGACCAGAACCAGTACCCGGCCGGTGGGTAGAAGGACGAGTCCAGGCAGAAGGTCTTGCCGTTTTCCGATACGCTGACCTGCGTCGAGATGGTGTAGACCACTTGATCGAAACCGCTCGTCATGCCCGGTTTGAGTATGGCGAAGCCGCCGATGCCGACGGTGTCGGCCCCGGCGCCGCTGACGCTCAGGGGGGTGAAGTATAGGCCGCCATCGAAAATCTCACCCCAGCCGATATTAGCCGAGTCGGCCGTGATCGGCGACCATACTCCGCCGTCGGTGGAGTAAAATCGGAAGCCGTTGGTCGCCCCCATCAGATCAAAAGTGGAACTGTTGGTAAGGCGGATGTAAAAAGTCACGGTCTGCCCGGCCACGATCTGGCCCGGCTCACCCAGACCGTCGACGTGATCGAGACTGATCGAACCCTGAGCCGCGACCGACGGTGCGCTCAGCAGCAAGACAGAGATGACAACTACCAGGGAAGCACAGCGCTTCATCGTTTTCCTCCAGGTTATGTGCCGCAGTCGGCGGGACCAAAAGCGGTTGATCCGTAGGTTCACGTGCCCGCTCAATATACGGCGTATACGCACAATGACAAAGGCTTTTTGGACAGAAAGTCGCCTATTTGATCTGGTTCGGCAGAAGTCAGCGGGTCCTTAAGGGCCCGGAGGAATGTCGCTCCTCCCTTAGTCCCTGCAGACCAGGCGACGTCCAGACCTGCCGATATTTCCCACAGCGGACGCAGACGAAGCCCGCTTGTATCCGGGTCTCGGGAGGCTCGTTTTGGGCAAAGGAGAAGCCCTGCCTGCTAAGGATCAAGCACACGGGGAGGACAGGCAGGGCCTAGGAGGGCTTTATGAAATACACCTAATAATAATTCCTATTGTAAAATTGTCAACACAAAACTGAAAAAAAGCTCCCCGACCGATTTGCGCCAAAGAGGACCCTTCGCGACCAGAAGGGATTTACCCTGCGGACGCAGGGGGCTAGGCCCCTATAGCGCGAGAGCGGTCGCCCCCGTCGCAAGGTTCGCCTGCTTCTTTTCATGTTGCTCGGCCGCCGGCCGAGTATAATAATAGATGATGGACCTTTGCCGAGTCTCTCAGAGTTTCCTGTTTATCGCTGCGGCGATAGCGGCGAGCCTGTCTACGCCCAGTCGGGCTGATGATAGTCTGGTGGTGCAGACTTGGGGGGAGATCGCCACGCCCCCTTTTGACTCCGCCGACGCTGAACGAGTGCGCATCTGGCTGCCGATCGAGCGGGGCGGGCGGTGCAGGGTCCAAATCGAAATCCGCGATGATTCCAACCAGGTGGTGCGACGTCTCGTCGACCGCGGCCTGTCGAAAGGTTACTACAACATCTACTGGAACAAGAAGGACGATTGCGGCCGCTTTGTCGCGCCCGGCAACTACAAGTACTCGGTTGATGACTGCGACCGTCGCACCTTCGGTCAACTGGAGGCGAAATTCCACCGCTGGGAGTTGGCTAGCCGGCTGGAACCAGCCGACACGGCGGCCGCTGTCTATGATTTGGAGTTGCTGGCCGACTCGGCGGTGGTGTCGGCCGTCGTGCTGAACCCACGGCGGAACGCCATAGCCGACCTGTTTGTCGACTCTCTGATGAACCATGGGCGCCATTTACTTCAATGGATACCTACCCGCAAGGGATACACCGGCCGGTATTTGCTTCGGGTCGAGGTGGGCGGCTACGTTCACCCGCTGGCGGTCATCCGACCGGCCCGCCAACCGGACGGTGCGGATTGATCTGTTCGATAATTGCTCATCCGTCGGCTTATCGGCAGCCGCCATCCTTCCGATAATGCAGGGAAACGGGCGTTTCCCCTGCCGGAGGGGAGACGACGAGGATTGTGCCGAGGTAAACGGAAATGTCCAGTATACTGGTTGTTGACGACAAAGATTCGATGCGCAATATGCTGGCGGCTACGCTGGTCGAGGAGGGGCACCAGGTCGACTCCGCCGGTAACGGTCAAAAGGCTCTCGATCTCATTAAGAACAAGCCGTACGACGTAGTCGTCACCGATCTCAAGATGCCGGACGTCGACGGCCTGGCCGTGCTTGACGGTATCAGGAATGCCGACTCGGATACATCCGTGATCGTGATGACCGCTTACGGCACTGTCGAGGACGCCGTCGCGGCCATGAAGAAGGGCGCCTTCGATTTCATCACCAAACCGTTCGACACCGAGCACCTCTGCATGCTGGTCAACCGCGCTCTGGAGAACCGTCGTCTACTGGCCGAGAACAGTCTGCTGCGGGAGGAGTTATTCGCGCAGGAAGGGTTCCAGGACATCATCGGGCGGAATCCCAAAATGGTGGAGATCTGCAAGCTGATCCAAAAAGTGGCCGGCGCCGACGCTTCGGTCCTTTTGAACGGCGAGACCGGCACCGGCAAGGAACTGTTCGCCAAGTCGATTCACCTGCTTTCGCCGCGCAGAGACCGCCCGTTCATCGCTATCAACTGCGCCGCTATTCCCCATGAGTTGTTGGAGAACGAACTGTTCGGCTCGGAGAAGGGAGCCTTCACCGGCGCGCACGCCCGCAAGATGGGCAAGTTCGAAATCGCTGACACCGGCACGGTCTTTCTCGACGAGATCGGCGACATGGATATCGCCCTGCAAGCCAAGCTTCTGCGCGTGCTGCAACAGAAGAACTTCGAACGCCTGGGGGGAACCAAGTCGATCGACGTCGACGTGCGTGTGATCGCCGCCACCAATATGGACCTCACCGAGCGGATCAAAATCAAACAGTTCCGCGAGGACCTCTATTATCGGCTGTCCGTTTTCCCGATCGGTATACCGCCGCTACGCGAGCGCCCGGAGGACGTTAAGGAATTGGCCGAGTACTTTCTGGCCAAGTACACACGCGATCGCAAGGGCAAACCCAAGAGCTTCTCGTGCGACGCCATCGGTTTGCTGGAGAAATACCATTGGCCCGGCAACGTGCGCGAGCTTGAGAACACGATCGAGCGGGCGGTGATCCTGGCGGAGGGGAAGAAGATCACACCGGATCATCTGGCTATTCGCATCCGCACCACCGACGAGATCAGGCTGCGCGAGGGGGCTGGCCTGAAGGAGATCGGCGCTCACGCTCAGGCGCGAGCCGAAAAGGCCGCGATCGAACGCGTTCTGAAAGAAGTGCGCAACAACAAGCGCAAGGCCGCCAGGATCCTCAAGATCGACTACACGACTCTTTTCGACAAAATCAGGAAATACGGCGTTGGCAAGGACGACGATTAGCCGCCTCACGGACGAGCGTAGAGCAAAAAGCCATCCCGGCGAGGGTGGCTTTTTTTGTTACTATACGCTACCAGGCTGTCATGCTGGACTTGATCCAGCATCCAGTTCCGATCTCCAAGACTGGATACTGGCTTTCGCCAGTATGACACCACCCAACGCTACGGACACGGCGCCGGCGCCGGGCCGAAGTTGAACATGTAATCGATCAGGTAGACCAGGTCGGCGATGTCGGCCACGCCGACGCCGTTGCCGTTGACATCCGCCTCATCGGGACAGGGGGGAGGAGGTCCGCCGTCGAACATGTACGTCACCACATACACCAGGTCGGAGATATCAAGCGTTCCCGTCGAATCGTGGTCGATGTTGCCCCGGACGATACAACAAGGCGTTCCCTGTCCGATCTGCACCATGGCCGGTACCGGATCGATCCCGTTATAAGCCGCCTGTGCGCTGACCAGTTGTCCGTTGCCGGTGCAGCTCATCAGGTAACCGGTATTGATCAACTGCTCGCCCTCGGTGTTTTCAAAACCCGGGTAGATAAGCATCCGCGTGTGGCCGCCTTCCGATGTCGTATCAACAGCAAGAATATGGGGATCGGGGGCATCGACTTCGACGGCGCCGTTGAAAGAAAGAAAAAGCATGGTCAGATTTCCGGAGTAAGAGACCGACAGCGAGTTCGCCGTAGTGTCCTGGATGACGACGGCGGTATCGACGGCCGGGCCCGCTTTGTTCCAGATTGGAGCGGCGTCACCGACGATAACGCGATACAGGTAGGCCAGGTCATCGAAAGTGAGGACGAGGCCGTCGGCGTTGACATCGGTGCTGGCGACCTGCAATTCCACGTCGACGGTGAACACGGTCAGGCCGTAGGCAAAGTAGTTGCTGAAGACGACGAAATCAGCGACTTCGTACGGGATCATGTTCACGTTGACATCGCCGCGGTAGTCGATAACCTGGGGATCGGAGGTCGCGACCCTGAACGATTCGCTGAAATAGTCGACCGCCCGGCGGATCGAACCGTAGGATAAGCATCCCTCCGGAGCACCGTTAAAGGTCGGCATAGTATCATCGGCCGTGATCTCATAGCCGTGTTCGTCAAAAGTTCTCAGCGACAAGTAGAGGGAATCGCCGGTTGGATCGACCATGGCGTTGTCGCCGCATTCCCTCCAGATGAACCGCAGCGGCAGTTCGCGGCCGGCGTTGGACGGTGAGTCGACAATCTCGAAGCTCAGTTGGGCCAGAGTGCCGTTCTGGTTGAGCCAGCATGAGGGATGGATATCGCCGTTGTTGATGTCGCCAAGAGCCACCAGCCGGACCAGACCGGAGTCGGCGGATGAACGGAAGTTGAAGTACTCCCAGCCACACTGAGACAGCAGATCCCCCTGGGTGGCGCCGACAAAGGTCAGGCCGGTGGGGTCGTAGGTCAGTAACAGGTCGAAGCCGCCGATTTCGAAAAGCGGTGCGACATTGCTAATGCGCACTTCCGCCCCGACCGTCCAGCCCAGCCAGCCGAAGTCCTCAGCGATGATGTAGACAGCGGCGTCGGATTCCGTCATCGAATCGGCCGAGGCAAGCCACACCCGACCGTTGTAGAAGTCGATCTCGCGCACGGCGGCACATTCACTCGGAGCGCCGAACCAAGTGGGGAGCGGTTGATCGTCAGTAATCTCCACGCCGTGGTCGAAGACTCGCTCCGAAATCAACAGCCCGCCGTCGTTAAGAGCCATTGTATTGTCGCCGCAGTCAACCCACAAGAAACGAACAGGTAACTCCCAACCATAGTACTGCGGGTGGCTGCTGGTCTCGAACCGAAGGACAGCCAACTCGCCGGCGGAAGAGGCGTGGCACCACGGGTGGATCGGCCCGTTGTTGATATCGGCGATACCCACGATTCGTACGATCGGGTAATCGACCGGAAAACCGTGCCAGTCGGTTACGGTATCGGTGCGATACTGGAAATACTCCCAGCTACAGTCGTTGAGCAACTGCCCGGCCTCGGCTTCCAGGAGTCGCAGTCCCGATGGATCCCAGGTTATCAGCAGATCGAAGCCGACGATATCAAGGCCGGCGGTCACGCTGTCCAGGGTCACGGGGAGCGCAATCGTGTCGCCCGGGGGCACGTCGTCGAGGGCCGCGATTCTGACCGCGGTCGAGGCCTGCGCGCCGCCGGCGAGCAGCACCAGCAGAACACAGAACAAAAAGAAAACACGGGGAAGTGTTGCGTTGGACGGGGATAGGTTAGGGACGAGGTCACTACGCTTTGGCATCTTTCCTCCTTACGAAAGCGTTGACGATACCTTTATCTAAAGCGTTAGCGTTGTTGTATTCTCTTGAACCAATCCGTAAACGGTTTTGCGTGTGCTCTTACAGTACCGCACTAATATAGCCTTCGGCATCGGTTTTGTCAAACCTTTCATGGTCTCCCGACCCTCAAAAATCCCTTTGACATAATCGTGGATTTGCGTACTTTTGGCAGAAATACCGACCGCTGGGTGTCTACCGATACCTCGGGAGTCGATAAAACAAGCAGGTGCAGGGCCTTGGCGGCGGGATGTCGACTCCGAATCGAGGCGACACAGACGGTGAAACCTGTCGGTCGCGGGCGAGTAGACAGTTTGGTATGAATGGCGCAGTAATCAATCGCAACGTTCTGATGCTCAACCAGAACTACGAGCCGTTGACGGTGTGCTCGGCTCGGCGGGCCATCGTGCTCTTGTTTCAGGGCAAGGCGGAGATGATCGAAAGCGCCGACAGCCTCAAAATTCGCACCGTCGACAACGCCTACGACTGCCCCTCGGTAGTGCGCTTGTGGCGCTACCGCAAGGTGCCGTACAAACGGATCATGCTCACCCGCAAGAACGTCATCGTGCGCGACAACCATCGCTGCCAGTACTGCGGCGCGACCAAGGGATCGATGACGGTCGATCACATTATTCCCAAGACCGAGGGAGGCTCGGACAGTTGGGAAAACCTGGTCTGCGCCTGCACCAAGTGCAACAATAAGAAGGGCGATCGCACCCCTGAAGAAGCGGGCATGAAACTCTTGAAGCGCCCCACCCGCCCGACGTTCATTACGTTCATCCAGCGCAACGTCAGTGTGGCCGACACCTGGCGGCCGTATTTGTTTATGGATTGACAGGGTCAAACCCTGTCTTTCGCGCTGCGGGCGTCTCTCTTCTCGTCAATTGCCATTAAAGCGGGAGTCCGTCCGCATTAGGCGGCGGCGGGAAATGGGTTCGTTATGTCTTTTTTTGTTTTCACCCAACAAAACATGTCGTGGGTGGCCCACCATTTATGGTGGGACGCAGTCTACAGTTGGAAACCATCTATCTCCATCGGCACACTCCGCTCACCCCGATACCACCGATAGCTGGACCAAGCCCAATTACCCGGGTCCTTGACCAGGCCTTTGGTAACGGGATTGTTGTGGCAACGATTTATCTTTTCTCTCA
>Ga0214473_10000442_pt1 | contig 58528 bp, 51 predicted proteins | sample RVTome_7_FD_203509 | JGI IMG/M metagenome (GOLD analysis project Ga0214473, IMG submission 203509) | Soil microbial communities from uranium-contaminated site in the Upper Colorado River Basin, Wyoming, United States - RVT98D197 | ecosystem: Environmental > Terrestrial > Soil > Contaminated >... | reverse complement strand
CGTCCCCTGCTCTGGTGGGCATTGTCAAGCCACTGGTATGGAATAATTGTTTTCTTTTTTGCTTTCAGCTAGTCCATCATTATATCCTATCAATAGGGTTGACCGAGGAAAGGATAGGCTGCTTCGACGATGAATCAACCTGCTCTACGCGGATCTCCCTAGGTGGGTGTTGCCGCACTTTAATTTGTCCGTCGGGAGCTTCCTTTTAGTCTAGGTCACGTGAGTTAGGAGATGCGGTCTCCATGTCACAAGGGGACGACGAGGATTCTCCAAACCGTGCCTGTCCTTCCCGGTCAAGCTGTTGAACTTACGGTAAAATCGAGCAACTATTTCTTAACTAAGATTCGATTCTCATCATGCCCCAGATAAAGCCGGTAAGCTCTCTGGCAATAGCGACAACTGCGACGTTTGAGTTTTTGCGACTAGCAAGTGCCCAGTAGCGTCTGTAGAGTCGGTGCATTGCATTTGTCGCATACAGAATTGCTTGCTTTGGTTGGCCCTCATGCCTTTTTGCTAAATAACGGCTGGTGAATGGTTTATTTCGGTAATGCCAGGCGGCCTCGACTAATACATGACGCAGTTTGTTGTTTCCGCATTTGGTTATGCGACCCTTTCTCTGAGTCTGACCTGATGAATTCTCGCTCGGAACAAGGCCGATGTAGCTCATCAGTTCTCTTGGGTGGGAAAAACGCTTGAAGTCACCTATCTCAGTTAAGATCACCATGGCTTCAAAAGGTGCTGATGCCCTTTAGGCAGGAAAGCATTCCAACATGTGCACGATACCGGTCTTGGGCTGCGATTGTTTCAATTCTTTGGTTGATGTCTTTTAGGCGGATTTCTAAGTAAGACATCATTGCCAGATGCTCGGCCAAGACCATTTGATCTTCACCCTCAAGATTTAAGGCATCCAACCAGTTTCGATGAGATACAGTCCAATTCTCTTTAGTCCCCCGAAACACCAGACCCTTGGTCTGTAGAAATTTAAGTATTCTCTGCCTAGCTCTGGTTAGATCTTCTTTGACTTGATAGCGAAGTCTTATATATCCTCTTATTCTTTCGGTTTCAATTGTGGGAACCGAGACCGGCGTTAAAAGGTCGGCTCTTAAGAGTTTGGCCAGCTTTTCCGCGTCTTTTCTGTCGGTCTTTATTTTGTCACCAGCTTTTTCAGGCACAAGTGAAGGTGCTATTACTTGGCAGCGGTAGCCCAATGAGTCCATAAAGCGATAGAGATCATAGCCACTGAAACCGGCTTCATAACAGCAACTGATTGTGCCCAGCTGATCTATTTTCTTTAAGTGCTTTCTGATTGCGGAGTTGTCGTTGGCAATTGTTTTTTGAAACCGAGGGTTAGCTTCATTGCCGACATATGCGGCGAGCGCTATCAAATCCTTGTGAACATCCATGCCCAGATAAACGGTGTCTCTTTCCACGATGAACCTCCCAATCGGTGATACGTCAGCCTTATTGCTGACTAGGGTCTATCATACCGAGTGGCTGCCCACCATGTTAACTACCCAATAGACGCGGCCGGGGCCAATCTGCCGAAGCGGTCGAGCCATGGAGCATCCTTTCTCAGTGACACGGCAAAAGAGACTAGAAGTCACACACAAGCGCTATCGCACAAATGAGTCACCCATGAAGATGACCTGAGAACCGTGTCCGGTTGTCCAGGTGTGGAGACTAGCTTTCTTTGCCTTAAGGCTTTGATCGAGGAGCAGCAGGGAAAACTGGTTGTGGTTTTGTCGCCGGCGTGGCAATTTGCAGTTGTACTATACTTAGAGACTGTTCAAGAGGTTATGCAGTGTCGGACACCGTGCCTCCGTGCCTCATGAAGCCGTTGAAGATATGCATATACCCAAAAAGAGATTGCTGATCATCTAGGATTGCATTACTCCACAGTGGGTAGAATAATGACAAAAAATGGCAAAAGAGCAAAAGTAAAGACCTGGCCCCAGCCCCTGCTCGGTTTTCATTTTGAATAAAAAAATGCCTTCTGAAAAGGCATTTTTCTGGTTCAAATCTTGGTAGCGGGGACAGGATTTGAACCTGTGACCTTTGGGTTATGAGCCCAACGAGCTACCGGACTGCTCCACCCCGCGTCGGTTAAGATATTGATTTGTCAAAAAGCTAGTACTTGCAAGCCGGAGGTGCACACCGACAGACTGATCCATTGGCAAGAACCACCCCCGTCCTAGCTAAAAGATAATAGCATAATTCAATCTGCAATGCAAAAGCAAACAAGGCTTTTTAGCTGCCAAAAAATTAAGTTTTTTAGGCAGGATTTTTTGAATATCAATGGAAATTATTTATAGGTGAAATAAATGAAGGAACTTACAAATCTATGTTTGGATACTGCAGCCTCGCTCGGCGCCACTTACGCCGACATTAGAATCATCAACCACGAAAATCAATCCCTCCTCGTAAAGAACGGACGCATTGAAGACATATCCAGCGGCACAAGCGCCGGTTTTGGTGTGCGCTTGATCGCCAACGGAGCATGGGGTTTTGCTTCCAGCTTTCTGACGGAACCCGAAGAAATCAAAGAAGTGACAAGACTGGCTTATCAAATTGCTTTGGCAAGCGCAACCATTAAGAGAGAGGACATCAGGCTGGCTGAAGAAAAGCCGGTCCAAGACAGCTACAAAAACAAGGTCGTTATTGATCCTTTCTCGATATCACTGGAAAAGAGGCTTGAACTTCTCACCGCCGCGGAAAAAAGTCTGAGAATCGACGAGAAGATTAAGGTGGCACAAGCATCCATGGATCTCTTTCGAACCAAACAGATTTTCGCCGGCAGTGAGGGTTCTTATATTGAGCAAGAAATAACCCAGTGCGGAGCCGGAATTTCCGCAACCGCTGTTAAAGACGGCGAAATCCAAAGGCGGTCATACCCGAACTCGCCCCGGGGCCAATTCGCCTCCAGGGGCTATGAGCTTATTGACTCACTAGACCTGACCGAAAATGCGGGACGAGTCGCCGAAGAAGCAATAGAGCTCCTCTCGGCCAAGAACTGTCCAAGCATGAAGACGACTGTGATTCTTGATGCCAGCCAGCTCGCGCTTCAACTGCACGAGTCAATTGGTCATCCGACGGAGCTCGACCGCGTTCTGGGAATGGAGGCCAGTTTTGCCGGTACGAGCTTTTTGACCCTGGAAAAACTTGACAACCTTCAGCTCGGTTCAACGATCGTAAACGTCACCGCCGACGCGACCATCGAGGGAGGACTCGGCACATTCGGCTATGACGACGAGGGAGTGAAAGCTCAGAGAACGTCCATCATAAGAGAGGGCAGGTTCGTCGGATATCTCACATCCAGAGAAACCGCGCCCGTCCTGAACCAGAGAAGCAACGGAACGATGCGTGCAAATGGTTGGAACAGGATCCCGTTGATTAGAATGACCAACATAAACTTGGAGCCGGGAGACAGAACCTTAGATGAGATCATATCCGGGACAAAAGACGGCATCTATCTTGAAACCAACAAGAGCTGGAGTATTGACGACAAGAGACTGAACTTTCAGTTTGCAACGGAAGCCGGCTGGGAAATCAAGGACGGCAAGCGCAAAACGCTGCTTAAGAATTGCAATTATACCGGCATAACACCCGAGTTTTGGAATTCTTGTGATGCGATTGCAAACCGTGATCATTGGCAAATCTGGGGGGTCCACAACTGTGGAAAAGGAGAGCCGATGCAGATTGCGCACGTGGCTCATGGTACGGCACCGGCCAGATTTCGGAATGTCCAGGTAGGTGTTGGAAAATGACAAGGATCCTGGAATTGGAGAGCCAGATTTCGGAAAGCTTAACCGAAGCCCTAAGCCACTCTGAAGCGGATCAGACGGAGGTGCTTGCATACGCTCATGATACCGCCCTTACCCGCTTTTCAAACTCATCCATCCATCAAAATGTTGCAGAGAAGAACGTACATTTGTCAATCAGGGCCATTAAAGATAGACGAATAGGATATGCTTCAACCAATCGCTTGGACAGGAAATCGGTTCAGGGCACGGTCAATCTGGCACTTGAGATAGCAAAAGAAAGACCGGAGGATGCGGAATTCAAATCCTTGCCGGCGCCAAAACCTGTTCATGGAATGAGTTCTTTTGTTCCGGCCACATCTGAATGCTCGCCAATGCAGCGAGCGGAAATCATAAAGCCCATCATTGATAAAGCTTCCGAAAACAAACTCTCTGCAGCGGGAGCCTTCTCGACGGAAGTCGCAGTGTTGGGAGTAGCAAACTCTCTGGGAATAAAATCAATTCACTCACTGACTCAAGCGTCACTAAATACAGTTGTCTCATCAGCCTCGAGCTCAGGCTTTGTCAGCTTCATCTCCAAAGATGTAAACGAACTGAATCCTGAGGTTTTTGCAGACAAAGCAATAGAAAAAGCTTTGATGAGCGAAAACCCCGCCGGGATTGAACCAGGAAGATACGATGTAATCCTGGAAGAAGAAGCGGTGGCCGAGCTGATCTCTTTTCTTGCCTATATTGGTTTCGGAGCCCTTGCTTTTCAGGAACATCGAAGTTTTCTCTACGGCAAGATCGGTCAAAAGGTCACAGCCGACAATGTCACCATCTGGGATGACGCACATGACGGTCGCACTATCGGGTTTCCTTTTGATTTCGAGGGAATCCCCAAGCAAAAGGTTGTCTTAATCGAGGAAGGTGTGGCAAGAAATGTCGTCTATGATTCTTATACGGCACAGAAAGAGAACAAGGAATCAACCGGCCATGCTTTGCCTGCCCCCAATCCCTATGGGCCGATCCCGACCAATCTCTTCCTCAAAGAAGGAGATTCGTCTCTTGATAAGATGATCTCTTCAACCGAAAAGGGTGTTTTGGTTACCCGATTCCACTACACCAATGTCGAAGATCCGATAAAGACTATTTTGACCGGCATGACGCGTGACGGAACTTTCTTGATTGAAAACGGCGAGATAGTCAGTGGTGTCAAGAATCTAAGAATCACCCAAAGCATCCTGGAGGCGCTCAGCAACGTTCAATCAATATCCAAAATTACGAGACTGATTGACACTGGATTTGGTACCTGCAATGTTCCGGCGCTGAAAGTTAGGGATTTTAATTTCACGGGAGCCACCGAATTCTAGCCGGCTATCAAAAAAGTTCGCTCTTCCGGAAAAAAATAAGTGACTTACACTAAAATCAAAGATAAAATATCAAAGATCAAACATACAGAGAAAAAATCAAAAATGTTTAACATTTGATCTGTCATTTTGACTTTTGATTCTTGCATCTTGATTTCTATTTTGATCTTCGCCGGTTCATGTAAGTGCGAGAGAACATAAAGGTTCGGCAGGAAAAGGAGGTCCCACATGTGGCCGACGGTCTTTATTTTCATGTTAGCAGCTTGGTTGGTTATCGCAGTTATACTTGGCGTCGTCATGTGGCGCAGGGAAAGTGCTCTGCAAGACGCAGTGTTGTATCTTCTTGCGGGCATCGGTGGGGGAATCGTTCTTTTGCTGGCGCTTTATGTTCAGCTGGCCTATGAACCCAAGTCCATTTTTCAGACGGCTTTCATTATCAGTGGTATTATCCTCTTCGCGGCAGCCACGATATCAGGCTTGCGCCAAATGAAAGCGCTTCGGAACAATAAGAAGTAGCGTACGGCAGCAAAACTCAGTTGGTTGCCTGATTTGCTTGGAAAAGAAGTTTCTGTAGTTGCCTGATTCACCCGCCTGCCATAGCTTGCCAAGCAGAGCCTGCTGTATGCGATCGATCAAGTCGAAACATGGACACGGCCACCAGGCTAAAAGGTTGGTTGCGGCGGGCAGGTCAGGCAAAAGAGGTCACAAAAGAGCTCCATAAATGGAGCGACTACGCTGATCTTAGTGATGTTTTTGAGAACTTGCAGTACGGAAAGGAGGGGACGGGGCAAGCAAGGTCTTATAAAAAAGAAAAAGCCCTTGAAGGGCTTTGGATGTCGCATGCTATGCCGCAGATCATTAGGCCAGCCATTTTTGGAAGAACTCCTGGACCTCTAATTTCTTAACCTTTTGATTTATTTTCTCCAGACACTCCGGGCAGATTTCGATGCAAGATCCACCGTTACTGCTATGAGGGTTAACATAAAAAAGGCTCTCTTTTACAGCTTTGCCACAGTACTTGCACCGTTTCGGCATTGTCATTTCTCCTTCTTGGCCTAGAAAACACTAGCTCTTCCATTGGAGGGGCGCGATGAAAGAGCTAGCGGTAAACTGCTTATAGTTGCATGTTTGCTTCAAAATTTGTTGCAAAAGATTTATCGGGAGACGAAGGAGAAAACTTAACTGAAAACAGCAGATTTGTGTGAGGTCGATACCATTGAGGGGAACAAAAAGTCAAATATTCTTATGGTCTATGGTCTTATCATTTTGAAATTTGCATTTTGACTTTTGCATTTTGCACTTGCGGACTCTCTAGATGATCCCTTCGCTTACCATTTCTTTTATCTTCATGAGCTGAGTTCTGTAAGACCGCTCCATCTCATCCAGTTTCATTGAAACAGTCCGGATAGCTTCTTCTAGTTGCGGAATCAAAACGTATTCCAAGGCATTTACACGGCGCCGGGTCTTTTCAATCTCTGACGCCAAAAGCTCAACCGCCTTTTCAACTTCGGCCAGTTTCATCATCAAAGGAAGTGCTTCATTAAAAGTAGCCAGGGCGTCGTCTAAGAGAGAGGGCGTCGTCCCCAGGCCGTAACAATCAAAGGTTCCTTCTTGCTTTGTTTTGAATTTCCCAACGTGAACACCCATTAAGTTAATGGACTCAATATCGACCGAAAGAAAGGCATGCGGATAAAGCAAAGCTTCCTCAATGAACTCCACCGGTGTCTCCGAACGGGCGATAGCAAACAAGAGATAAGCTTGAGTCAGCTTGCTTTCCGCTTCTTCGCGGAGAGCGCGATTCTCATGAACCAAATCCAAGAACTTCTTCATCAGCTCATCTAGCTTATCTTTTAGTAGCTTATGTCCGCGCTTGGCAATCTGAGCCCGGCGCCTAAGCCTCAGTAATTCCATCCTGTTCGGATTTACTTTGATTGACATCTAGGCTCCTCTCGGAGCCGACGAACGACCAACGTCGAACGTCGAACGAAAAGGCAGCAAATACCGCTTCCACAACCAATCATTCGACATTCGTCATTCGACCTTCGACGGTTCTTTCAAATATTTTGACATATACTTCTCAACGTACTCATCCCGGACTCGCTTGAGCTCTGCTCTTGGAAGAGCTGAAACAAGCTCCCACCCGAGATTCAAGGTATCTTCAATCGACCGCTCATCGTGCTCGCTTTGCTTAACAAAACGGTTCTCGAATTCATCGGCGAAGTCTGCAAACTGCTTGTCAGCATCTGACAGCGCCGCTTCACCCAGAATTACAGCAAGTTCTTTGGCTTCTCTTCCGCGCGCATAGGCGGCAAACAGCTGATTCGAGATATCGGAATGGTCTTCCCTTGTCTTACCGGAACCGATTCCCTTCTCTTTTAACCTGGAAAGTGAAGGCATTACATCGATCGGGGGATAGATTCCCTTGCGATGTAAGTCCCGGCTTAACATGATCTGACCCTCGGTGATATAACCTGTGAGGTCAGGGATAGGATGAGTTTTGTCATCTTCCGGCATAGTTAAGATCGGGATCTGAGTGATCGAACCTTTTTGGTCTTTGATCCGGCCGGCTCGTTCATAGATTGTGGCCAGGTCGGTATAGAGATAGCCGGGATAACCTCTTCTGCCTGGAACTTCTTTTCTGGCTGCTGAGACCTCACGCAGGGCCTCGCAGTAATAGGTCATATCTATCAGAATGACGAGGACGTGCATGTCGAGATCGTAAGCCAGATACTCCGCACAGCTCAAGGCGACACGAGGCGTGGCAATTCTTTCAACCGCAGGGTCATCGGCCAAGTTAATAAATAAGCAGGCTCTTTCGATGGCAGCGGTTCTCTTAAATTCGGTCATAAAATAGTTTGCCTCTTCAAAGGTGATGCCCATTGCGCCAAAGACAACGGCAAACTCTTCAGCTTCTCCTAAAACCCTGCCTTGACGTGCAATTTGAGCGGCAATTTTAGCATGAGGAAGACCGGCGCCTGAGAAAATCGGGAGTTTCTGACCTCTAACCAACGGATTAAGCCCATCAATTGAAGATATTCCTGTCTGAATGAAGTCCATCGGATAATCGCGGGCGTAAGGATTCATAGGACTGCCATGAACAGGCAGCTTTTGCTCTGAAATGATGTTCGGGCCTTTATCAATTGGGCGACCAAGACCATCAAAAACTCTTCCCAGAAGGTCGCGCGAGACTGCTACCTCCAAGCCCTTCCCCAAAAACTTCACCCTCGTCTGAGTGACATTTAGACCCTGGGTACTTGCAAAAGCCTGAACCAAGGCAATATCTTTGCTGACTTCCAGAACGTCGCCCATTCCCTTTGACCCATCGGGGAATTCCAACTCAACAAGCTCTCCGTATTTAACATCCGATACTTTTTCGACCAGAAGCAGCGGGCCAACGATATCGCGAACGGTCAAGTATTCTTTGAGCATATCAACCACCTCCTCCGGTACCGGTAACCTGACTAGTAGCTTTGTCACTCACACTTGGTGCTTTTAATTGAGCGACTATTTCATTCTCTATCTCGCCGAACTGATCCAATTTGGCCTCGGGAATATATTTTGCCTTTGCAATTTTTTCTCTGACCGGAGCGTTCAATATTTGCTGAAGCTCTTTCCCTCGCTTAACGGCTTCTACTGCCTCGTGGTAAAAAGCGAGGACAAGCTTCAAGAGCAAATACTGTTTCTTTAGAGAGGTAAACGTGTCATCCGGATGATAAGCATGCTGCTGCAGGAAATCTTCGCGGACTGATTTTGCCGCCTCCATTATCAGTCTTTCATTGGTCGATAAAGCCTCAACGCCGATCAATCTCACGATCTCTTTCAACTCTGCCTCACGCTGCAAAATGGCCATCGCTTCGTCATGAAGAAACTCAAAGTTCGGATCGACTTCTTTTCTCCAATACTCCTTGATCTTATCCAAATAGAGCGAATAGCTTATCAGCCAATCAATAGCGGGGAAATGTCTTTGATAGGCAAGCCAATCAACCAATCCCCAAAACACTTTTACTACTCGCAGCGTGTTTTGGACGACCGGTTCCGACAAGTCCCCACCGGGCGGGGAAACCGAACCGACAACTGTTACCGCGCCTTCCCTCCCGTCGCTTCCGAGGCACTTTACTTTACCGGCCCGTTCGTAGAAAGAAGCCAGTCTTGTGCCGAGATAGGCCGGAAAACCTTCCTCGCCGGGCATTTCTTCCAACCGGCCCGAAATTTCACGCATAGCCTCGGCCCACCTGGAAGAAGAATCCGCTTGCAAGGCGATCGAATATCCCATGTCCCTGAAGTACTCCGCAATTGTGATTCCGGTGTAAACAGATGCCTCTCGCGCGGCAACCGGCATATTAGAGGTGTTAGCGATAAGCACCGTCCGCTTCATCAGAGGCTCACCGGTATAAGGATCAATCAACTCCGGAAAGTCAATCAATACCTCCGTCATCTCGTTTCCACGCTCCCCACAGCCGATAAAAATGATGATCTGTGCGTCTGACCAGCGCGCAAACTGGTGCTGGATTACCGTTTTGCCGGATCCGAAGGGTCCGGGGACACAGGCTGTGCCGCCTTTGGCGATGGGGAAGAAGGTGTCTACAACTCTCTGACCTGTTATAAGAGGTTCGTCCGGTGGAAGTTTTTCATTGTAAAGACGTGCTTTTCTGACGGGCCATCTTTGAAGCATGCGCACGTCATGTTCTTTTCCGTCATCGGATTTTATTGCCGCGATAGTCTCATCTACGGTAAAATCGCCCGATTTTATGTCAACTATGGTCCCGCTTAAACCCTTCGGAACCATGATTCTATGCTCGATAATGGTTGTTTCCTGAACCGTGCCCAGAATATCTCCGGCCACTACCGCGTCGCCCGTGGAAACTTTTGGTGCAAACGGCCATTTCTTTTCCCTGCTGATGCCCGGTGCTTCGACACCGCGATGAATGAAGTTGCCCGACTTTTCCTTTAGGACCTGCAAAGGACGTTGAACTCCGTCATAGATCGATTGAAGCAGACCGGGGCCAAGCTCAACGCTTAAAGGCTCGCCGGTATTTTCAACAGGGTCGCCGGGCCCGAGTCCCACCGTTTCTTCGTAAACCTGTATTGAAGCGGTATCTCCTCTAAGCTCAATTATCTCTCCCATTAGTCTTTCTTTGCCGACTCTCACGAGATCGTACATTTTGGCATCCTTAAGTCCCTCGGCAACAACCAATGGTCCCGCTACTTTTGCGATCTTTCCTTCACTCATCTTGTCCTACCTCACTTGAGTATTGTCGAATGTCGTACGCCACACGTCGAACGCAAAACCGGTGTTCATGGTTCATAAATCTTTTTCGTTCGACGTTCGACTTTCGACGTTCGACAGCCTTTCTATTCTTTTTGTGCGCTTAAAATATCCGCTCCGACGGCTCTTTCTATGATTTTTCTGATTTTTTCCATACCGAATCCGGTTCCTCCGGTGGTTGCCGGAATCACGACGACGGCCGGCGACACCTGTTCTGCAACTTCTTTAAAAAGATCTTCCATCACCTCATAGACCGGCTCGGTAACAAAAATTACTCCATAGTCTTGCTCTCGTATTTGATCCCAAATATCCAGGCCGTCTTCAGCTCTGACGAGCGGATAGGCATCCAATCCCAGGGCCTTAAATCCCAAGACCGAAGTCTTGTCACCGACAATCGCCACCTTAGACATAAAGGTCACGAATCCTTTCCCCGACAACCTCTCGCGGCAAGCCGTTTAATTTCCCGGTTAAGACTATCCTCACCGCATTAGCTTCATTTTCCTTAGCCAGAATGTAGCCGGCCAAGGGTTCAGGCCCAACCGCGATAAGTTTTGCTTTCTTCGCGTACCACAAAAGAAGATTTTCGGCCGCCTTGTCCAATCGTCCTAAGTCAACCTTATCTTTTCCTTGAACAACAAAAGAGATAATCGGGCCATAGACCGTATTGCTGAGTTCACTGACCAAATCACTCAAAGGTCGCGTGTAGAGAGAGATCAAGTTTTCCTTTTCTATCGATCCGTGATCAAAAAGCGCCCCGGCGATAAACTCGACTCTTCTACCCAGATTTTTCGCTCTAAGGAAAGTCCTCAGATTCGCCAAATCGATTGACGCTCCCGCAAAATCAATCAAATACCGATTTTGCAGGGATAAAGCTAGCCTATACCACCTCTGATAAAGACCTCGATCCAAAGCTATGTCTATTTCCTGAGAATCCTTCGTCTTCTCGAACCCTTCCATTCCTCGCCTCACGTCAAAGCTATAGGGCTCCGGCAAATTCTCCGGTGCTTCTTGGGCGATAGCCTCTTTGGCCAACGCAACGTCCAAGAGTCCCAGATGCGACCAGATTCTTTCCGCATCCTTACCCAGGTACTTTGTCTTTAGCAAAACTTTCAAGTTGTGATAGTCATACTTGAGGCGGAAGAATTGGATGATTTCTTTTTTCTTGATGACCTCTTCTAAGAAGTCATAGACTTTGGCCAGATATTTGTTTAGAGCTTCTTCGATATCCTCGGCCGTATGCACATTCTCAAAAAATTCGCCATAGTCGGTCTCGGCAAGAATGCCAACCTGCTCGGCAAGATCATCTGCTTGCACCAGCCTTTCCAGCCGTTGTTTGGTGAAAAGCTTCGTTTCCAAAACCTTTACGCGGCCGGTTGCATGGCCATATACAATTGGATCAGTGAACGTCCGTGGAATTAGGCGCATCGTTTCAGATCAGCTCTTTCTATTGATTTTTGCTAAGTGTGGCTGCTATGACAGCATTTCAAGTATTTTATACTCCAACTCCTCGCGTAGCTGATCTAGCCGGCTTGGGAAAGAGTTGTTTATCTCGACCCCGGCCGACCTTAAGACGAAACCACCTTGCAGCCCCCTTGTCTCCTCAGCTATCTTAAGGCCGCCTTTTTTGCTTGCAGCTACCAAGGCTTGGTTGACATCTTCGACAAATCCTTGCGTTATGCGATTCTTGTCTCCCGAAGATAGGATAACCTCTTCGTCCCCGGTTACAACGGCTTTCGCAAGCAGTCCTTTTACTAACTGAACATATTCTTGATCAGACAGAGACATAAGATGATCGAGAGCCTTTTCAAATACTGCAGAGACCTCCTCTTGCTTCTCAGCCAAGATGGAGTTTCGTGCTTCAAGGCGCGCAAAGGCCAGAATTCGCCTTTTTTCCTCCTTTGCTTGGGCCTCAGCCGAAGCGATGATTTGGGCTTTTAGGGACTGGCCTTCTCTTCTTGCCTCATCCAAGATATCCGCGGATTTTCTGTTGCCCTCGCTTTCTATCTCGGATGCCCTTTTCCGAGCGTCCGCAAGAATTCGGTCAGTAATGTTTTTCATACCCATTTGTCTTCGCCTTCGCCTCTACATTGAATTTTTAATAGTGAGCATCAAGACAATTGAAAGAATCAAAGCAAGAACGGCATAGGTTTCAACCAAAGCCGGGAGAATCAAGGCCTTGCCTGCTTCCTCTGTCCTCTTGGCAATCATCGGAGCTGCCCCAACCGACGTCAGTCCCTGGAAAATAGCAGAGATCATGCAGGTAAAAGCAACGGGCAAGCACGCCAAAAATATCTGAAAGCCAACCAATGGTGCAAGCTTCGGACCCTCGCCACCTAACAAGCCGAAAAAGATAGCCACCAAAATACCGGTGATAAACCCATAAATTCCCTGGGTTCCGGGAATAGCAACAAGCGGTAGCATCGGACCAAACTTGTCCGGATCTTCAGTAATAATACCTCCGGCAACATGGGCAATGTACGTAATACCCGCAGCAGAACCGGCACCTCCTCCAATGGATGCTACACCTGCTCCAAGTAGTGCCCAATGATAGCCGGTAAGTCCCAAAAAGTACTGCATCCTTCAACCTCCTTTCCTCGATTACGATTCCTTGAAAAACAGATATTTGGTTTTGAGACCGAACGGTTCAAATTTCTTACCCCCATCCTCATAGAACTTGGGGAAGAACTCAACATATTGAAGTCTCAAAGGATGAACAAAAGCACCGATCAGGTTAATGATTAGGTTAAATGCGTGTCCGCCGACTACGACCAAAAGCACCAGAGGGACAACAAACATTGTGAGGCCGCCAAGCTTCAAAAAAGAAAGACCCGAGCCCATTCCCACCAGCATGGTCGCAAAAGCCACAGCGCAAATCAAAGCGATGCCGCACATCACTGCTTTTCCATTAGACATACCCCGAAACCGCCGCAGCAAGAAAGCAAGCACAGCCACCAATGCAACTGCCGCCAATACCGCCAACGGAGTTACAATGCTTATTGTGACCAGCATATTTACGACCAAGCCGATGAGCACGGTTGCCAGTCCTAAGGCCATGAGACGACTGTAGGACAGGATGTCTCCCAAAAACGAAGACATTCCATAGAGACTGTAAACTCCGGCTAAGAACTTCGTGACTATTGGCCGTGTGACGCCGACGATGACGCCAAATAACGCTACGATGCCAAAGGCACTAAAAGAAACCCCCTTAAAGCCCACAAGAGTTGCTACCCAACCGATGACGGCTGCGGCGAATATGGTCCCATAGATGATCTGCAGAGATTGCTGTACGGCCTCGCTAAATTTTTTATCTTTTAGGCTTTTGAATGCAGCAACAACTTGCTCGGCGTAGTATGACAACCACCCCCCTTGTGCAAATATCAAGAAAAGAGCTGTGACGGCCAGACTGTAGACACCAACCGGGTAGAGTGTTTTTATGACTGCCGGGACATTCTTAGTGACCGCTTGCGCAAGCCAACATGTGAGCCATAGAATGGCTGCCAGAAGAAAGAGAAGTGTTGTTAGGTTAGTAAAGATTGCCTCACTGTAGTTTCGATGTCTTAAGCAGTCATAGATTTCGATAGCAATACCAAAAGTAATCTGAATAATCCCCAAAACCCAGGTTATTAGGAGAAAGAGATCAGCCTGACCTAAGGGATCAAGCAAAACCATTTTTCTCAAAATCGAAGGCAAACTTTTCATCTCAATACCGAAATAACCGCCGGTAATCACACCAATAAGCATGCTGGCAACGCCGCCATAGGCAAAAAGCATCAGAAACCGCTGCGTATTTTCGCTGATTCCATGCTTCTCTTTCAGACTGCGTGCTGCCAGCCAACAGCCGAAAAACAGAATGAGACCATAACCAAAGTCACCGACGCAAAAGCCGAAGAAAAGGAAGAAGAAAGGAGCCATAAGCGGAGTCGGGTCCGGCTCATTGTAGTCCGGTAGACCGTAAAGCCTTGTTAAGACCTCAAAAGGTTGAAGCAATGGCTTGTTCCTGAGGACTATTGGTGGTTTCTCCTCTTCAGCCGGTTCAGCGACGGTCAATTCAATCGCGTCTGAGATCTTGCCCATACTTTTCTTTAATTCTTCGACACGATCGGTTTCAACCCATCCTTCGAGCATAAAAGCTTCTCTAGTTTCAGCAAAATCAACCTGAACTTCTATTTTCCCTCTCTTGTTCTCAAGATAATCGAGGAGGACCATGAGATCCGGCTTCAAGAATTGCAGCTCCTTGACCTGTTCAGCAACCGCTTTTTTATCTCTTTCCAGTTCTTCCAATTCCATCTCTGTTTTAGAAATCTCTTCTCCGGGAGTCCCGGTAAGTCCCTGGAAGGAGACCGGGTGAAACCCATACTGATAGAGGAGGCGCTGAGCTTCTTCTTCCCCTGCCTTATGAATGAAGACAAGTACATACGAGGTTTTGGCATCTTCGTTTACGATGTCTATCAAACTTTCCGGCATGGTTTCGGCCAGTTCCGGCTGGAGATCCTGCAATCTTTCAGTCGTGATTTGGCCCAGGATTAATCTTGTCGATTTTGTCTCGGTAATTTCAGAAAATTTGAGTTTGAGGGGCACCCATGTCTCGAGACTTTCTTTTTGTGTGATCAAAAAAGAAAGTCTGTTTTTGATGTGTGTAAGCCGGCTATCCAGCTTTTCGCTTTTTTGGTAGACGTCATCGAAGTCAATCTTGTCTTCGATGGTACTAAATGTGGATTTATCAATCTTGACTTTTTCCTTCATCATGCTTTGAAGTAAGCCCTTTTTCCGCTCTTCAAAGCCTTTTAGGAAATCCAAGACAAACTCCGCGCGGTCGATTAGAAGATTGAGCTCTTTCAATTGAGGCTTGAACTCGGTTAGTATCTCACCCAGCTCGGTCTCTTCGAGCCTTTCCCTCAGGTTACTCACGTGAAGCAACCTTCTTTCATGCAGCACGTCAATCATTTCCTGGCGGATAGAATTGTGTGCGATAAGAAAAGCTTTCTTCATTCTGACAATTGCCATTTAGAAGAGTCCCTCTTTTGAGTTGATCGCTGCACCCGTAATATAGCTAACTTCTTGGATACACTTTTCTCCTAATCAAAAAATGAAGGCGAAAAATGTAGAATCACAACTTAACATGCCAAATTCCAAAATCCCTGAGCAATCCTAAGACCAAATCCTTTTTATGACGAAGTCTACTGCCTTATCCAGGTTCGCTTCAGCTTTCTTTCTAAACTCATCTTTCTCCTGCTCGATTTGCTTCCGCAGCTCGTCTGCTTCCCTTTCGGCGTCCCCTTTTGAGATAGCCCGTATGTCCATGGCTTCATGCTCGGCATCTCGGCGAGCTTTCTCTACCATCTCCTTGGCTTGTGCTTGCGTTTTTTCAATTGCTTCCCCCGCCCGTGTTTCAGCGTCAGCAATAATTTTGTCCGCTTCTTCTTCGGATTCTTTCAAGATTCTTAGTCTTTCAGGCATTTCAAACCACCTTTTTGAGCAACATTTTCTCTATCTGTCGTTTCCAAGAACAGTAAAATAACAATTATTTCCTGCGCTTCAAGGCAGAAATCAAGAAGCAGTGTCCAAAATACACTCGAAAATGACATTTATTTCAAAGGGACCAGTCCCCATGTGATGTCGGGAAAATCTGATTCTACAGGCTGGTGCCCGAGGCCGGAATCGAACCGGCACGGGGATAAACCCCAACGGATTTTAAGTCCGTTGCGTCTGCCTGTTCCGCCACTCGGGCACAATCTAAGGCCACGGCTGACTCATCGGCTCCCGGCAAAACCTTAACTCTTGCGAAAAGAACGTCAAACGAAGCCTTCGAACAATCTTTTATTATCTTAAGCTTCTGTGGAATCTTGGGTTAATATATCAAACATTCGTGGGCAGGTCAAGAAAATGAAGGCCGGCAAAACTAACGCTTGACCTGCACTAAAGACAGGACTAGGCCATCGAGTATGTCATGCTCACTGACAACGATTTCTTGCAGATTTGTTGCCTCCAGAACCAGCAGCGCGATTAGGGTTCCCGCGATGATCACATCCGCCCGCTTGGACTCCAATCCGACAATAGTCTTTCGCTCCGTCACCGGCATCGACAAGAAAATATCCAGCATCTTCTTGATATCTTGATACGTAAGCCTAGACCCATGAATCCTATCCGGGTCATAGGTTTCCATCCTCTGCATGATCGCCGAGAGGGTTGTTATCGTACCGGCCACACCGATAAGGCGCACTTTGGACTGGTTTTGTCGGAAGGCAAGATCTTTGATCTTAGCAACAGCGGGAGCAAGTATGCTGCTGACATACTTTTCTGCACCCTCGATTTCAGTACAGGTGGGTGGATCGCTCTTTAAAAACATCTCGGTAAGTCTTACGCAGCCAATATCGAGGCTGAAGTCTTTCAAAGCTTCTGAAGGTCTACCAAGAATAAGCTCAGTGCTACCGCCACCGATGTCAAGCACGAGAACCGGTTGTTGGTCGCTAGCCGTTAGCTGTTGGGTTCTTGATTCTTGGTCCTTGGTTCTTGGTTGCTCAGTGATTTTCAGCTGGTGGCTGGCAGCTGGCAGCTGGCAGCTAAGGTCGTAGGTTGCGCCCAGAAACGTGAGCCGGGCTTCTTCTTTCCCGGAGAGAATCTTGACCCGTGTCCCCATGAGCTTCTCAATCCGGTCCAGAAAATCCCGGCTGTTTCTTGCATCTCTAGCGGCACTTGTCGCAGCAAGTGCCACGCTATCAACCCCATTCGTCTCCAGAATGCTTCGGTAGTCCGCAAGAACTTCAAGGGTCCTTTTGATAGCTGGCTGACTCAGACAGGAGGTCTCATTTACGCCCTCACCCAGCCTTGTTATCACCGCTTCGCGACGAAGAGTTTTTAATCCATCGGGCTCAACCAAGTCAGCAATCATCAAACGAGTGGAATTGGTACCGATGTCAACAGCCCCGAACTTCAATAGTCCTCACATTCTCTGTCGCAGATGGTATCGCCAAGGAGTACAGCGATTCTTTCACCGATTGGATTGATGCCTTTTGCTAAATAGTGGGCATAATGGGCATGCAAACATTTTACTTTTGAAAAATCGTGCACTCCACCGATGCCAACCTCGTCCATTGCCTTCCGCGCGTTGTCGGGAAAGCCGCAAACCGGAGAGAACAGCCTATTCCTTTCATCACGATAAGCCCAGTGCGCTCTCATTACTTCGTCCCGGAGTCCGTCATTCTCTTCTATCTCTGCCTGCAGATCCTTGATAATGCCCTTGCTTTCCAGCATGGCAATTTTTTCATTTAGGAAAGGGCAAGTGAGCCAATAGGTTGTCGGAAAAGGTGTTTTTCCAGGAAGCAGAGGGAAAGTGAACACGACCTGCGGAAAACCCTTGTCGCATCTTCTCGAAATCGCCTTTATGCTCTTCGGAGTTCTTCCTAGTTGACGTGCAATTACTTCTTTGTCGGCTGCGGAAACTGAGGCGTTTTCCAAAAAAAACCTCCCAAATCTTGTGCAAGAGAGCCCGGGAGAAGCGGGGAAGATCGGAAAATCCCTGACAATCCCCTCGGTATCGTGCACTCAAAAACAAGAGAGCCATAGCGGCTTCTAATGAAGGAGTCATGCAGCAGGTTGGCCAAGGATTCCAGATTATCATCCGACTTCTATCAAAAACCGTAGTGACAAAGCTTGCTTTGTCCATTTCCGCAGAGCAAGCTCTGCAGCTACATCAGGGCCGACGGGTTTAGACTTCACTCTTTGTCAAGCTTGGTAGCTGATTGTCCTTGAAATCTATGGCCGCAAATTCTCGCCGGAAATCTGTTTCATTCTCCGAAGTGTGCACGGTGTTTTCCAATTTTGAATCTGAATACGCCTCTCGAACAACGGTGAGAGCCGCTTCTCGGATTTCTTTCCTGGCATAAACACCCTCATACAAAAGAGCCAACGATTTCTTACCGCTCATGAAATCGACTAAGTCCTCAAAGAAAGGTTTTCCTTTGTGAGTTGCGTAGAACTCTTGCATCTGCTCACCAACCGGAATTTGCACTTTTGCCCCGATTATATACATACCTGTTCTTGACATAGCATCTATTACGTTGCCCATTCGCGGATCATTGACTCTCTCAAAAGCATTTGGCTTAACGATAACCACGCTTCTCTCCACAGACTCCAGCTTGTCTTCCGGGTATACAATTGAATCTTCCAGCGGGCCTCCGCGAGACTTATTCTTTTTCCACATCAGATCCAGCTGTGCTTCGGCCTCATCCAAGTCGGCCGGCGCTGAAGCCGGAAATTCAGCCGCGACGATTTCTCGGTTGTCATCTTTTTTGAAGAAACCATATCTTCCGAGGATCGTAATACCATTTCGAAGACGAATGTCGCCCAAGAGCCGATGAACTCGAGACACAGCGTCTTCACCTTCTAGAACGATATTAAGCACTCTTCGCATGTGGTACTTCTCGCGGTTGAAACTTTCTTCACTTAACAAGAATTCTTCAAATTTTTCCAGGATTTCTTGTTCTTCCTTCGACTCCCTGTCCTTGAGAGTCCCGCAAAACTCCCTGACAAAGTCATCAGTAAAGTTATAGACATCCGCTCCTATAACCTCAAGCTGGGTCTCTGATTCCGGCATGAACCTGATCATGCTGATAATGGCACCGGTTATTGAGCGCTCCAGTGCAGGTAAGTAGATATTTACGAAAGTCCTTTCTATTGCCATTTCATCACCTTTTTGTTTTGAATATCTTAGTTTGTCTGTCCGGTTAGGTTGTCCAGAAAACCTACAACGCGTTGCCACCAGGATTTCTGAGAACCGCCATCCGAATTCTTTCCGGAATTCTCCCCTCGGTTGACGCTTTTGCTCCCACTCTTATCTTTGGCCCCCGTTTTCGGCTTAGTTGATTCCGATGCGTTCTTGTCCTCAGGCTTCTTCTTTTTTAAACGCTCCTGTGTCTTTTCAGGCTCATCGTTAGGTTCATCTAATTGGTCTTTTTCGGCGGGAACGACAAGGAGCGAACTCTCTCCGGGCTTTACCAGACCAAAGTCCCGCCTGGCTATTTGCTCAATATAGTCATCCGATTTCAGTCGCCCTATTTCATCCCCAAGACCATTGTTCCGAGCTTTTAGTGATGCTATTCTCGCTTTTAGCAGGCGTGTTTCGATCTTTTGCTGCGCTCTCTGTTTCAGAGGATAGAGCGACCACACTACCAGCGCGATAAGCAAACCAGCCAGCAGTGTTCCTTTTATGTTGAACTTGCTGCCCTGGTGCTTCTTGGGGGTTTTGAGCCTTAAGACCTTGCCGGACGACTTGCCTTTTTTTGCGTTAGCTGTCTGCTTCGTCCTCTTTAAGCTGCTGACCTTTGTGCTTTTGTTGCTGCGACTTTTCTTGCTTGCATTCTTGGCTGCTGTTTTTGTTGCGGCTGCTCTTTTCACTAAACCTCCAGTGCTGCGAAAACTGCTAGATGATCAGAGGCCTCAGACTTGATTACGCCAGCATCTATAATAGCACAATTTTTTGAGATGAAAATATAATCAATTCTGGCTTTTGGGTGCGGGTTTGGAAAAGTCGGCTGGTCTTTGTCCTTCACTACATCAATCAGCTGCTGCGAGATCGTTCTTACCTCAGGATTGTCGGGTGAAGCGTTGAGATCACCCATTAATACAATTGGATTGGCCTCCTTGCAGGCGGCTTGCAACGCGGCAATCACTTCCTCGGCTTGAGCACGGCGCTCTTCGGAAGACAGACCAAAGTGGGTGCATATGCAGGTGATATCTATTGTCGCAGTATTGTTGCCTGCGGCAACAACAGCTCTGAGCGCGACTCGGCGCTGCCGGGTCGAGGTAAGGGGAATCAATTCACTTTCTGCAATGGGGAACTTGCTTAAGACAGCATTGCCGGTTTGGGCGATTATCCTCCGATGAGCCGGCACAAAAACGTAGTGCATTTCAAGGTTGGTCGCCAACCACTTAGCTTGATTCTTGAAACCGCTGCGCAAGCGCCGGCTGTCCACTTCATTCAGGCTGATGACATCCGCCTTTGAGGTCTTGAGAACATCCAGGACCCGATTGAGATCGACCCTGCCGTCTATCCCCAAACCATGCCGGATGTTGTAAGTAACAATGTTCAGTAGCATAATATTTCAATACAGTAATAATTGTGACCTTTTGATTAGAATTAATATCAGTCTACCAGACATTGAAATAGATTCAAAGCAGGCGCATTCCTGCGAATCTTTGAGGCTCTGATTGGCGTCAATTATTTTTCCCGTTGTATCGCTAGGCATGTAATCTGCAAAAATCAACAAAGTTCTCGGAAGTGAACGTGCTCAAAGCATATGGCCCGCACTTTGAGGTGCTTTGTGATCCTTGAATCTTTAACCATAATAAGCCATATGCCATTTGCCGACCTGAGATTCTTCACTGCGTTCAGAATGACGACAAGGCTGTTCAGGATGACTTTGTCAGATTCTTCAGCCGGTTGCGCATCTTCAGGATGACAATTCACTGGTCATGAGATTGCCGCGGTCGCTCCGCTTTCTCGCAATGACTGGGAGACCATGGATTCTTCGTTCCTATGGGACTCGCAAAGACAAGCAAATGCGCCTTGATTGACACCATTTATTTATGCTGTTAGAATGTGCATTGTGGAGGTGATAGTATGAGATTCACAGTTGCAATTGATCCCAACTTAATTGAAGAAGCGAAACGAGTGAGCGGGGTAAAGACCAAGCGCGAAGCAATTGAGCTAGCTCTTAAGGAGATGATTCGCCGACGTCGCCTCAAGGAAGCAGCCGCGCATGCCGGCAAGGTTAAAATAGCAATATCCCTCAAGGATTTAGAGAAACAAAGGGCTGAGAGATAAGTGCCGCTGGTCTTAATGGATACCTCGGTTTGGATTGATTACTACCGGCCGGAAGCCTCGGAAAACCTGAAATCTGCCGTCAAGAAACTTATTGAAGCCGATGAGGTTGCTATTAACGGAGTCATTGCTGTAGAAATACTCCAAGGAACAACTAGTGATAAAGACTATCAAAAAGTTTTAAACGATATGAAAGCTTTCAAAGAGTTCGCCTTCGACTGGAACGTTTTCGAGCGAGCTGCCAAGCTCAGTTTCGATTTGAAACGTCAAGGAACCACAATCCCCGCTATTGATATCCTCATTGCTGCGACTGCGCTGGAGAACAACTCTTTGCTCTGGCATCAGGATAACCATTATGAGCTTATCGCAAAGAGAACAAACCTAAAAACCAAGAATTGGCTCAGTTCATAGTTTCCCAACGTTCACTTTTTTATGATTGTTCTTCATCAAGCACGAGGTAAGTTCCCACATTTGTGCGGATAGGATCCGTACCTACGTGTCGGGGATAAACTGAGATTCTTCGGCTTCGCCTCAGAATGACAAAATGGGTCCGTCGCAGCTAAAACGCTTCCATGCCGAGGTATTTTGAGCAGTCTCCGAGGGCTTCTTCGATCCTGAGCAGTTGATTGTACTTACAGACCCTGTCGGTTCGGCACGGCGCTCCGGTCTTTATTTGTCCGGCATTTGTTGCAACGGCAACATCGGAAATTGTTGTATCTTCTGTTTCGCCGGAGCGATGAGAGACGACAGCAGTATAGCCGGCTTTATGAGCCGTATCTATGACATCCAAGGTCTCAGACAGTGTCCCTATCTGATTGAGCTTGATGAGAATTGAATTTGCGATCCCTCCGCTCACTCCTTTTTTCAGCCTTTTTACATTGGTCACAAACAAATCATCGCCGACTATCTGAATTTTCTCCCCCAGTTTCTCGGTCATTAATTTCCACCCGGACCAGTCATCTTCAGCCATCCCATCCTCAATTGAGATTATCGGATATTTATCAACCCAGTCTCTATAAAACCCAACCATTTCTTCAGGTGAAAGCTGCCTGCCTTCACCCGTCAAGATGTATTTATCATCACGATAAAACTCCGTTGCCGCCGGATCCAGGGCTATGCAGATGTCTTTTCCCGGCGAATAACCGGCTTTTTCAACCGCTTCCAGGATTGCTTGAAGGGCCTCCTCGTTGGATTTCAGATTCGGCGCAAATCCTCCCTCGTCTCCAACGCCCGTCCCCAGATTGCGACTGGTCAAGACCTTCCTTAAGCTATGAAGAGTTTCGGCTCCCATGCGAAGAGCCTCTTTGAAACTACCAGCTCCAACCGGTGCTATCATAAATTCCTGAATATCAACATTGTTATCAGCGTGCTTGCCACCATTCAATATATTCATCAAAGGAACAGGCAGGATGTGAGCGTCCACCCCGCCCAGATATTGGTAGAAAGGAAGCTCCAAGAGATTGGCTGCGGCTTTGGCTGCGGCAAGGGAAACACCCAATATCGCGTTTGCTCCCAGTTTGCTTTTTGTTTCCGTCCCATCGAGGTCTATCATTAGCATATCAAGCTCCCTTTGAGACAGAGCATCCATTCCCAAGACCGCGGGGGCAATCGATTCATTAACATTTCTCACGGCATCCAGAACACCCTTGCCGAGATATCTTGTTTTGTCCCCGTCTCTGAGCTCCAATGCTTCATGGGCCCCGGTTGAGGCGCCGGAAGGAACCGCAGCTCTTCCCCAACTTCCGTCTTCCAAAAACACATCCACTTCAACGGTAGGATTTCCCCTTGAATCCAAGATCTCGCGGGCAAAAACAGCACTGATAGTAGACATTGAAACCTCCTTATATGCTTGTCGAATGTCGAAAGTCGTACGACCAACGTTAAGATAGTGACTGGTGCCGCGGGCGAGTGCAATTTTGGCCGACATTCTGGTATCCGGCATTCATTAGCTTCTTTCGTTCGACGGTCGTCCTTTAGTGCTCGACAGTCTTTCCACTCGAATCCTCACCGGTCAATCTCCAATTCTTTCGCTTTTTGCCACAGTTTATCCTTCTCCCCCAACGGCATTTCCGCCAATTGCAAACCCCTCTTTTCAGCCACTTCTTCTATGTACTCAAAACGCCGCTTAAATTTCTTGAGCATCTTCCGCAAGGCATCCTCCGCCTCAATATCAAAATGACGTGCTACATTCACAACAGTAAAAAGGATATCTCCAATCTCATCTTCCAGCGCTTCGTGGTTCGCTTCAGTGGTGCAAGCTTCCTTCAGCTCTTCAACCTCTTCGGAAAGTTTCTCCAAAACATCGGTCTTCGCTTCCCAGTCGAAGCCAACCCGCGCCGCTTTTTTTTGCACTTTGTACGCATAGAGGAGTGCCGGCAATGATCCGGGAATTCCCATCAAGAGCCTTGCTTTGCCCTCCGCTTTCTTCGCCTTGTCCCAGTGAACCATAACATCTTCCGCGGTTTCCGCTTCTTCCCCGCCAAAGATGTGAGGGTGCCGCCGCACGAGCTTAGAGGTAAGATTTTCAAGCACATCATAGATGGTAAATTCTTCTTCCTCCGCTGCTATCTGCGCGTGAAAAACAATCTGGAGAAGCAAATCTCCTAATTCCTCCATAAGATGCTTAAAGTCATCTTTGTCGATTGCCTCAACCACTTCGTAGCTTTCTTCGATAAGATGCCGCTTCAGCGAATCATGGGTTTGCTCTCTGTCCCATGGGCAGCCCGAAGGGCTGCGAAGCTTGGTCATGATTTCTAAGAGATTTTCAAAATTGGACTTTCGCGAGCTTGGAGCGGAAGAAAGGTACAAGCTGGTTAGATGGTCGAATTCCCTGTAGTGGTCAAGTTCTTCAAGCGGCAGGGAAAGAATGAACTCCCCACCGTCAGAACCGGCACTCTTGACTATTCTAACCGGATGATCGGATGGATAGTGATGGAGTAAGTGCAGTTTGACGTCGCTCGCAACAAGCCGGCTGTAGACCTGCGTGACGATGAGATCGAGACCCGGGGAAAACGACTGCCTTGAAATCTCTAAGCCGTCTAGTATCTGCAAACCATTCAGCGGATCGATCAAAAGAGCGGAATAGAGGGAATCAAGAAACGTGAGACCGGGGATTATTTCGACTTCTATGCCCACGTCCTTGCACTCATCAAGAAGCTTGAAGGTTGTCTTCTCGCCCACCAAAGGATGACCGGGAACAGCATAGGTTATTATCTTATGTTCCCTTGTCAAATCAATAAGACTCTTGGTTATTTTCGAGTAGACTTCTTCAAAATCTTCGGATTCCTCATAGATTTGATCAAAAGAGTGGTATTCGATTCTTTCTTTTTCTAAGAAAGCGACGGTTGGGTGACGGGAAGTTCTTAAGCATAAGAATCTTGCTTTTTTGAGTGTCTCCAGCGCTTTAACAGTAAGGAGCCCGTCTTCCGCGGGCCCCAATCCGACAATTATTATCTTGGGCAAAATATCTCACTCCATATCGCCTAGATCATAATTGCAAAATGCAAAAGTCAAAATGCAAAAGTCAAAATTATGTATTCCTTTTTGCGGTAACCACTGATTTGGCAATTATTCTCGTTAGCTCGTTGGCTTCTTGCATAAGCACATCAAAGTCTGAGCTTGAAAGAAGATCTGACTTTTTGATCAGTCGTAACCAATAGAGAGATTCCTTCAATTCTTTTAGGACCAGCTGCAGTTTATGAGTAAAATCTGCACGGCTTTGTGCACCACAAGCTTCTTCATAATTGGTGCCAGCTGAAGTCGCCGAACGTGCAATTTGTAGCCCAACGTGCCGTCCAACAGCTGTTTTGTTAAGCTGAGCAGCGAGCTTTACGATGTCAGCTGCAAAATCCAGTAACCGCTCGGAAAGGTTGGTCTTATCATTTTGCATTTTTCAATTTGCAATTTGCATTTAGGTTCTTAAATGTTTTTATCGATTTTTGCTTTCTTCTTTAACTTAGCAACCCAAGCTTCATAAGCTTTTCTCTGTTTATCGGAGAGCAGTTTATTCTTGATTTCGGCTTTTGATTCATCAAAAGACTTCTGGCGTTCGGCTTGCTTCTCCTCAACCATGAAAATTGCAGACCCCTGTTGCGTTTTAATAACCTCGCTTAACTTGTTAAGCTCTATCTTGAACGCAGCATCAGCGATCTCGGGAGGAAGCTCTGCCTTGCTCTTCAACCCCAGCTCACCGCCCTTGTCCTTGGTCGTCGGATCGACACTCTTCTCTTTTGCAGTCGCCGCGAAGTCCGCGCCTTCTTGCAGCTTTGTCAAAACTTCCTTTGCTTCTTTCTCAGTCGCGACAAAAATCCATTTGATTTTGACCTTTTCCGGATCCTTGAACTCGACTGTATGTTTCTTATAATAATCTTCCACTTCTTTATCGCTGACCTTAATGCCTTTAGTTATTTTTTCAATCAACTTCTGCATCATGATCTGATCTTTGCGATTCTTTTTTAGCTCATCCAAAGTCATTTTCAATTCTTTTAACTTGGATTGAAACTGCTGCTCGGAAGGAAACATCTTTTTGACCTGCTTAAGCCAGTCATCGATTTCTTTGTCGCTCACCTTGACGTTCTGTTTTTCTGCTTCCTGAAGTACCAACTTCTGATCAATCAAATCGTCCAGGATTTGCTTCTGAAATGATTTGGCATATTGCTCACCTTCTTGGCCCTGTAGTTGCTGATGCTGCTGCTTGAGTTGATCCAGCTGCCTGTCAACCTCTTCCATGTAGATTGGGTCTCCGTTTACGGTTGCGGCGACTTTCTTGCCGCTACTACTACAAGAGGCTGCAGAAATTAAAAAAGACACGAGTAAGATTAGTGTTACGGCTTTTTTCAACATTTTAAGATTTCCTTTCTTGGTTGAGTTCAAATCAACTGATTATATCACTAAACAATTTGAAGAGAAAAGGTAGTATTTGGACTACCCGCAGATCATCAACTTTCAAAGTCCTCTCGTCTTTGCGATACACAAACCCTTGGGTCTGCCCCTTGTCCCTGAGAAAACGGAGCTCTCCTTCTCCCAACTTAATCGGATGAATTATGAGCCTCTTTCTCTCCCAGCTTATATTTGTGACTCCCCTGCGCTGCGCAAAGACTCTGAGCCTTAGAACAGCAAGTAGATCAATGACGACTGGCGGGAGGGGACCATATCTATCCTGCAGTTCTTTTGCTGCTTCGTCCACCTCTTTCAGGCTTAAGATCGAGGAGAGGCTCTGGTAGGCTTCAGTCCGTGCTACCTCGTCTTCTACATAATCATGCGGGATATAGGCGCTAATCGGGAGCTCGATTCTCACTTCAACCTTCTTCGGAAGTGTTCCTCTGATCTCCTGGACGGCCTCATTCAACATCCGGCAAAACAATTCAAATCCAACCGCTGCCATATGGCCGTGTTGCTCCGCACCGAGCAAGCTCCCGGCTCCTCTAATCTCTAAGTCCCGAAGGGCGATCTTCAAGCCCGAACCAAGTTGAGTGAATTCGCCAATCGTTTTCAATCGCTCAGAGGCGGCCGATGTCAACGCACGCTTGGGAGAAAAAAAGAAGTAGGCATAGGCTTGATGATGGGCGCGGCCAACACGGCCTCTCAGCTGATACAGAGTACTCATTCCCAATCTTTCAGCCTGATCAACGATTAGAGTATTTACTGTAACGATGTCAATCCCCGACTCAATGATGGTAGTGCAGATGAGAACATCGTATTTGCTCTGAAGAAATTCCCCCATTATTTTCTCCAAATGACTCTCGGCCATTTGACCGTGAGCAACGGCAATGCGCGCATTTGGCACTAGTTCTTGAATGATTGCAGCTACTTTATTGATGGTCTCGACTCTGTTATGAACATAATAGACTTGTCCGCCCCTGGTCATTTCCCTCCTAACAGCGTTCCTGATAATCTCCTTATTGAATTCGCCGACATAGGTCAAAATCGGGTATCTGTTTTCGGGCGGAGTATCCATAACGCTTAAGTCTCTTACCCCACTTAAGGACATTTGTAGAGTTCGTGGAATCGGCGTCGCACTCAGAGTCAAAACGTCAACGCTTTTCTTAAGGTCTTTTATGTGTTCCTTGTGGGCGACCCCAAATCTCTGCTCTTCGTCGACTACGAGGAGTCCCAAGTTTCTTGGCCGGATATCCTTCTGAAGAAGCCGGTGCGTCCCTATGACAATATCGATCTTGCCTTCAGCGAATTTGTTCACTATGTCTTTTTGTTCATTGGGCGGTTTAAACCGGCTCAATCCCGCGACAATCAAAGGATAAGGAGAAAATCTCGATTCAAATGTCTTAAAATGCTGTTCGGCGAGGATGGTTGTAGGAACCAAAACCATAACTTGTTTCTCATCCATCACAGCCTTGAAAGCGGCGCGCATCGCAACCTCTGTCTTGCCATAGCCGACGTCTCCGCAAACCAGTCTGTCCATTGGCTTCGGCAGTTCCATATCCCCTTTTACATCGGCTGTCGCCGCCAGCTGGCTTCTGGTCTCCTGATAAGGGAAGGCTTCCTCCAGTTCGGCTTGCCAGATCGTATCATGTGAAAAAGCAAAGCCTCCGGCTTGCGCTCTTTCTGAATAAAGGTCGTGCAGGTCAATTGCCAACTTCTTTACTGACTTCCTGACCTGGTTTTTAACACGTCGCCACTCGTTACCGGTCAATCTGTAGACACGCGGTGATTTGGTATCGGCGCCGATATACTTTGAGACACGATCAGCCTGATCTATCGGCACGTAAAGTCTGTCTCCCTCGGCATAGCTTAGAACCATGTAGTCGCGCACGACACCACGAACCTCTTTTGTGACAATCCCCTCATAAACCGCGATCCCGTGATTCACATGAACGACAAAATCTCCCCGTTTCAGATCAATGAAGCTCTTGATAGGCCGAGTGACCTGCTCCGACTTTGCTTTGGATCCTTCGAAGCGGTGTTCTCTATAGCTCTTGAGAAAAATGTCTGAATGTGAAAGAAGGGCGAACCTTTTAGCAGCGAGGATGAACCCCTGGCTTAAATCGCCCACAGCGATCTTGACTGAACCGGATGAAAACGTGAATCCCTGCTCTGATAGAGACGAATTGATATCCCATTCTGTAAGTATTTCGTTTAGTCTCTCGGCCTGTCCCTGATCATTGACTAAAATAGCCACGAAGTATTTCTCTTTCATGAGCCGGAGCAGGAATTCACGCAAACGCTCAAACCTGCCCAGGATCGGCTGGATGGGTTCCGACTCAAACTTTCCTTCACCTTGTTGGCCAAAAGCACCCGTATGAGCCCCTTCGAGAGCCAAAGGTCCGGGATGAGAAAGGTCCAGCGTCTTTGCCTCAATCTTTATTTCATCAAAAGGCAGAAAATACGGAGCGGGAGGCGGGATTATCTCCCCGTTCAAAACAGCTTCAGCAAGATACTCTCTTTGCTGTTCAAAGAACCGCCTTGCTTCTTCTCTCACTCCGCTTTCATCATCAAGAATCACAATTGAGTCCCGCGGTAAAAAATCCAAAACAGTTGCCAGGTCTTCAAAGAGAAAAGGCGTGTATCTCTCAATCCCCTCAAAATACTGCCCTTTTTCAAATTTCTCAATGTCGCCCCGGAGCTCTATCCTTCCTTGATGCGATTTGAGAATTTCGACGGCCTTCTTAACATTGCTTGAATCAAGATATATCTCGCGGCACGCGAAGAACTCAAAATCATTAACTTCCTCAATGGAGCGCTGATCGGATATGCCAAATGTTCTTAATGATTCAATCTCGTCTCCGAAGAACTCCACTCTGACCGGAAATTCCGCATCGGCGGCAAAAATGTCAACAATTCCGCCCCGTGTGCTGAATTGACCTCTCGCCTCAACTCTATAGACTCTCTCATAGCCCATCAGAACAAGTCTTTCGAAGAGCTTATGGAGATCGACCTTGCCCTTAAGCTTAAGGGACACGGGCTTGAGCAGCGGCGATGCTTCGCCCGGAATCCGGCGCATTACTCCTTGAACCGCTGAAACAGCAATAATGGGTTTGGCTGTTCTTAGATAATGCAGGACACGAAGCCTTTCGCTAATTATCTCTTTTCCGGGCGAGACGCGCTCGTGAGGCAATATCTCCCAATCAGGCAGGAAGAACGTCTTATCAGGATAGAAATTCTTGATGTCTTTCGCGAGTCTCTGAGCTTTCCCCAGATTCTCCGTGATTACAAAGATCGTCTTATTCAAATCCTTAAACAGCTGCGCAACCAGAAACGGGCGCAGTGGACGAGAACAAGCAACTTGAAAATGCTTTTTCTCCTGCAGAATCTCTTGTTTTAGAATACGAAAGTCGTCGTTATCTGCGAACAAAGCCGTTAAAGACTTAAGACTCATTCCTCTATCCTCGCAAAAGTTGTCATCACCGAGAAGACGCCAAAAAGGCTTCGATTAAAAATCCAAGCCCCCCGGAAAGCCGATCAGCAGGGAGCGATGAGCGATGAGCGATAGAACATCTTTTGAGAAACGCTGGTCGCTGGTCGAAAGTCGCTTATCGGATTTTCTAGCTTCTATTATACTTATTCATTGCAGCTCCGAGACCCTCTTCTATTGCGTAAACAACGGCCTCGGCTCCCTCTGTGACCGCAATTGAGATTTCTTCGTCTTCCTCTTTGCTGAAGCCTCTCAGAACAAAATCTGCCGGATCTTGCCGCCCCGGTGGACGGCCAATTCCTATCCTTAGCCTGCCAAATTCATCGGACGCCAGGCGGGAGATGATTGAATCAACTCCCTTGTGCCCTCCGCTGCTACCCTTCGCCCTTAATCTCACCACTCCCAGGGGAAGATCAAGATCATCATGGATAACAAGTAGGTTTTCCAAGGGCACTTCGTAGAGATTGACCAAGCGTTCAACGCTTGGACCGCTTAGATTGACGAAAGTCAGAGGTTGAGCAAGTACAATCGGATCTCCGTCCTTGCGCCCTACGCCAATTCTTGCCTTGCACTTGATGGACTTGAGTTGGATGCCCAATATTTCAGCAAGCGATTCAATGACCCTAAATCCCACATTGTGGCGCGTGTTTTCATATTCTTTTCCGGGATTGCCCAATCCTACAATTAGAAACATGCTACTCCTCAGCGGCGCTTTCAAAACTTAGCTTTCAAAGCACCAGCGTTTCCAGTTTTTCTCTGTTCAATTTGCCCATCCTGCCTGTCCTGCCTCCTGCCTGTCCCGAGCGGAGCCGAGGGAAGCCAGCCGAAGGGAGCTTTGCCCAAGGGCATTTTTATTTTTGCATTTTGCATTTGAAAAGGCACCCTTTGGGTGCCTCTCTCAATTCGGAAAAAAGTTTTGCCAACATCCAGCATCCTATTTCATAGATCCTGTGTCCTGTATCGCTCTATTTTTCTTTCTTCTCAGCCTCTTCTTCCTTAGCAGACTCTTCCTCAGCTCCGACAAGCTCCGGTTCGGCTGCCTCTTCCGCAGCGACCAACTCTTCTTCTTTCAGCTCAGTCGGTGGGACAATGGAGACAATCGTCTCCTCTTGATCAGTCAAAACCTCTACGCCCTCCGGAACCGTCAAGTCGGCAATACGGATACTATCTCCAATTTGTAAATTGGCTACATCTACCTCCAGGTTTTCCGGCAAGTCCTTGGGTAGAGCCTCAACTTCGATTTCCCAAAGACCATGCTGAAGCACTCCGCCGTCCTTTACGCCGATGGCTTCGCCAACCACATTCACCGGTACCTGAGCTTGAATTGTCTCATCCATTGCGATCTTTAGGAAATCCACATGGAGAAAAGTGTCTTTAACCGGATTCCTTTGAATTTCCTTAACAATCGCTGTTTCACCCTCCCCTTTTTGTCCGATACTCAAGCTCAAAATTACGTTCGTTCCCGCATCGCTACGAATGACCGTCCGAAACGTCTTGGCATCGACCGATAAGGCGACGGGATCAACGCCACGTCCATAGAAGACTGCAGGGATTCTACCGCCGGCCCGGACTTTTTTTATGACATTCTTCCCGGCATCCCGTTTTTCAGCCTTAAGTTCAACTATTTCCATAAAAAACACTCCTTAAAGAAACCCATAATTGCAAAATGCAAAATTAAAAAGTCAAAATGTTCTTAGTATTAGGATCTTAAGATTTTCCATTTTGCAATTTGCATTTTGCAATTTGCATTTTGCATTAGTATTTTACAATAACCAGCCATTCTATTCAAATAGGGCGCTTACCGATCTGTTTTCATAGACATTCAGTATCGCCTGGGCAAACAAAGATGAGATTGACAGAACTTTGATTTCCGGAATCTGTTTCTCTTTCGACAAGGGAATAGTGTCGGTTACAACCACCTCTTTGATTGCCGAATTCTGTATCCTCTCTATTGCGGGACCCGAAAGAATCGGATGAGTTGCGCAAGCATATATTTCCTTTGCTCCGTGCTCAACCAACGCCTCCGCCGCTTCAATCATTGTGCCTGCAGTATCAATCATATCATCGATCAGTATGGCTCTTCTGCCTTCAACCTCTCCGACAATATGCATGACTCTTGCTACATTGTGCTCCGGTCTCCTCTTATGAATGATGGCAAACGGAGCGTTCAGCCTGTCTGCGAACTTCTTCACCACTTTCACACGACCCACATCAGGTGAAACAACAACGAGGTCCTTAATTCTTTTTTCTCTAAAATAGGATGCAAGAATCGGCATCGCCGTTAAATGATCGACGGGCCCATCGAAGTAGCCCTGAATCTGGCCGGCATGCAAGTCCATGGTCAGTATCCTTTTGACCCCCGCAGCAGTCATCAAGTCAGCCACTAATTTCGCGGTTATCGGCTCTCTGGCGACAGCCTTCTTGTCCTGTCTGGAATAACCGTAGTAAGGCACAACCGCGGAAACTTCCGCAGTCGATGCTCTCTTCAACGCATCTATCATTATCAATAGTTCCATCAGATTATCATTTACCGGATGGCACAGCGACTGAATAACAAAGACACAACAGCCCCGCACGCTCTCCAAGAATCTGACATAGATTTCACCATCCGAGAATCTTTGCAGCTGGACTTTCCCCAGCTGAGCGCCGAGGAAATCACCGATCTTTTGGCCAAGTTCGGGGACTGAACTCCCCGCATAGACCAACATTCTTCTTCCTAGTCGATGAGGCAAATCGACAACCTCCTCTCAGCAACCTATTTTTTGCCTTCCTTTTTAATTCTTCTCTTCTTCGACCAGTCTTTTATGACTCTTTGCTGAGAACGTTCGAGAGCCAAGCTGCCCTCGGGAACATCCTCGCTTATCGCTGAACCGGCTCCTGTTGTGGCGTCTCTTCCCACTTTCACCGGTGCAATCAACATTGTGTCACTTCCGATAAACGCACCATCCTCAATGACAGTCTGATGTTTTTCGGCTCCATCATAGTTGCAGGTTATCGTTCCGGCACCAATGTTAACATTTTTTCCTATCGTTGCGTCCCCAATGTAACTAAGATGGGGGACTTTGCTGTCTTCTCCAACCTGACTCTTCTTCAACTCGACATATGAGCCGATTCTTGCCCCTCTTTTTATCCTCGTTCCCGACCTTAACCTGCAAAACGGCCCGAGGCTCACCTCGTCTTCGACAAAGCTATCTTCTGCAACTACATTTTCCATCTTCACGCGGTCGCCTACCGACATGTCAATCAAGTGAGCAGAGGGACCGATACGGCATTCTCTGCCGATCTTTGTTCTTCCTTCCAAAAACGAGAAAGGATAGATTATTGTATCCCGGCCAATTGCAACTTCAGGTCCGACAAAGGTCATATCGGGAGCAACAAGAGTAACTCCATCCTCCATCCACTTATTATTTATCCTGGCCTGCATTATCTTTAGCGCCTCGGCAAGCTCTCTTCTTGAATTTATGCCGAGTACTTCAGAACTGTCTTCAACGGTATGAACCGCAATCCTCTTTCCGGAATTATTTAGAATTTCTACTACATCGGTCAGATAAAATTCCCGCTGTGCATTCCGGCAGTCTATTTTCTCAATCGCCTCAAATAGCTCCTGCTTCTCGAAACAATAAAATCCTGAGTTTATTTCCGATATTTTCCTTTCGTCATCAGTCGCGTCTTTCTCTTCGATAATGCTCTTTACCATGCCGTCAGCCCCTCGTATGACTCTGCCATACCCCGTCGGGTCGGAAAAATCCGCAGACAGGAGGGTGCCGGAGGCTTTTTTTTCTTTATGCAGGTGAAGAAGCTTGGCAAGAGTTTCATGCCTGATTAGCGGCGTATCAGCGCATGTGACCATAATTGTCCCGTCAAAATCCGTTAATTTTGATTCAGCCACTTTGACAGCGTCAGCGGTTCCCAGCTGTTCGCTCTGAATGACCCATTCAACATCGCCATCAAGAAGCGGGGTGATTTTCTCAGCCTGGTGGCCCACGACAACTATCACTTTCTCGGGCTTCAGCTTTTTTGCCTCAACAATGGCATAACTAATAAGCGGCTGCCCAAACAGCTCATGAAGCACCTTCGCATGAGAAGACTTCATCCGGGTTCCTTCCCCGGCTGCCAGGATTATGACTGCCAATCCCATATCCAAGAAACCTCAGTCCATAATTTAGACGAAACTTGTCATCATAGTAGGAGCACAAGACGAAAACGACGGACACCAAAAATCCAAAGCCTAAAGCTCAAATGACAAGTCAAACCAAAACTCTTAAGCAAAAAGACGATAAGCGACTTGCAGCTAGCGAACAGACAAAAAAGTACCCGCTTCGTCTTTTAGTCGCTTTTCGCTAATCGCTGATCGAAAATCGGTATTTCTTTTGAACTTTGAGTTTGACCCGCCTTCGCTAAAGCTACGGAGCGGGCAGGTTTGACGTTGGCTGGCCTGCCGCAGACAGGGATTTTCTTCTGGCAAATATCCGGCTCCGGGGCTAGGATTCGAACCTAGATCGGCGGATCCAAATTCCACTGTCCTACCGTTGAACGACCCCGGAATGAACCAATTGTACAACGTGAACCCAAGGCTACCTGGATACCGGGTAGTACAACTCCACGGCTCCGCTACGAAGAAAAAGCGGTCTTTGCTGACAAATGCCAAAGACACGCCTTTGGTCTCTTCCCGGAGCAAGCAACATAAAAAAGTATAGTTCGGGGCTATTATGGTGTCAAGTTTCGAGGGTCTCATCAACCTTGGACAGATCCGTCGAAAAGTCATCGCTCAAAGAAGAAGTTCCTTCGGAATCCTTGCCGGTTGCGACTTCGGCCTTCGATGGAGAATCACTATCCTTGGGGCTGCTCAAATAGTGCTTATACTCCTTAAGCACGACGTCTTGTACCATCTCCCGAGTTTCAGTGTTTATCGGATGAGCTACATCACGGAAGTTGCCGCTTGGTAACTTCCGGCTGGGCATTGCGACAAACAATCCTCTCTCACCCTCGACTATACGAAGGTCATGGACGACAAAATCATCATCGATTGTGATGCTCGCAATCGCCTTCACCTTGTTCATATCCACCTGACGTATTGAAACCTTTGTGATGTTCATCTCCCCTCCAGATCCATAGATAAGATTGATATTTGGTCCCCTCAACCTCTTTTGGTGTGCAAAAAAGCCACAAATTCTATTGCTTGTTGGCCACTGCGATGCAAGAGATTTCTATATCAACGTCTTTTGGCAATCTCGAAACTTCAACAGTTTCCCGTGCCGGTGGCTCGGAGCTAAAAAACTCGTTAAAGACCTGATTCACCCTGTCAAATTGACCTAAGTCCAACATGAAGACCGAGATTTTGACGATTTTGCCAAGAGAACTATCCGCCGCTTCTAAAACAGCATTGATATTATTTAGGATCTGACGGGTCTCCTCAACAATGTCTCCTCGCACAAGTTCATCCGTCTCAGGATTGATGGGAATTTGTCCCGAGACAAAGATCAGATTGTCGGTTTTGATGGCCTGAGAATACGGTCCCACGGGAAGTGGAGCATCTTCGGTTATGATAATCCTTTTCAATCTATCCCGTCTCCTTGACTAATTGCTTTATGATAAACTCCAGATCCGAAGGCTTGTCGACATCAACACTAATCTCAACGTAGGGAGTATCAACGGCAACTCCCTTTGCTCCGATCAAACTGGAGATTTTCTTCTCCATATCTTTCACGGACAACATGCGAAATATGAACCTGATAATAAATTCCAAGCCCAACATCTTGACCACTTTGAAGGGGCTCTTGCGAACTTTGCTGACTTGTTTTAGCAACGCCTTGTTCCTCATTGCCATCCGTGGGTCAACTACAAATATATTGCCGCCGGTAAATTTGCCCTCGCGCAACGTCATGTATGTTCTTTGAACACCGGGATATTTTTCTTCAATTGCCTCCTTGGATACCATCGAATAGTAGACGCTCGCTTCTTTTTGTTCGCAACGATCCAGGAAGTCGTCAATTCCCTCTGAAGTCAACAGCGGAACGTCCACTGAAACAACCAATACTTTCTTATTCGAATCTACTCCGCTTAATCCTGCATAAAAATTATCAGGTAGGTTTCCGTCCGCATAAACAACGGAGTCAACTTCACCCAACCAAGGGGCATCCTTAATCTCAGACGGCAGAACCGCTACGATCTTTTCGATCCTTTTTGAGCCCTTCAGCGCCTCCAGAATGTAGGAAAACATCGGCCGCCCGTTTATGCCGACAAGCGCCTTGGCCACTCCATTCGCATCAGCAGCTGCTCCTTTGAAGGTTCCGCCGGCTAGTACCAGTGCATCCATACCCTATCTCTTTCTTTGTATACTCGAATCCAAATCGGGATGGCCAAAAATCCGACCCGCAAAATCGAATTTTCCATTTCTTCCTTGATTTCCCTATCTTTCGCTATTAGTGAAATTTTTCCTCTATTATTCGATTTCTTATCCGGGTTTCGCGACTACCTCGACACCCGTCGCTGAGGGAGTTGTTAACACGACAGAAGAACAGAGACCTTCTAGCGCTTCGGAAATCTTTGCGGCTTCTCTTCGAGTTTCGGCTATCGAAAAGACGCTTGGCCCACTCCCTGACATCAAAGCCCCCAGAGCTCCCGCTTCCAGACACTTTTCTTTGATCTCTTTTACGCCGGGGTATTCCTCAAACACAACTTCTTCGAGAACATTGGCAAGAGAAGAGCAGGCTCTTCTCAAATCGCCCCCATTCAGCGCCTTCAACAATCCGGACATACCGGGACGGACATCCACATGTGCTCTGTCCCATTCGTCGTAAATCTCCCTCGTCGAGAGCTGAAAGCCGGGCGTAGCAATAATCACCACCGCTTCCGGAAAACGGCTGACTTTGCTAAGCCTTTCGCCGCGTCCTTCGGCCAAAAGAGTGCCGCCCTCCAGACAAAAAGGAATATCGGAGCCGATCAGCGCACCCACTTTTTGCAGTTCGTTCAATGATAGATTAAGCCCCCATAGAATGTTCAGGCCCGTGAGCGCGGCAGCTGCGTCAGAGCTCCCCCCGGCAAGACCAGCCGCTACGGGGATATTCTTCTTAAGCTCAATGATCGCTCCGGCATCGGTTGCGCTATGGTCCTTCAAAGCTCTGGCCGCCTTGAAGACAAGGTTTTCCTGAGGATTTGAAAGACTCGGATGGTCGCAGCAGACGTCAATGGTGGAAGGCTGAAGGGTGATTCGGAGTTCGTCGAACAGCTCAACGCTCTGCATCAACGTCCTTATGTTGTGATAGCCGTCTTCACACCGATTCAAGACATCAAGGTATAGATTTATCTTCGCGTGAGCTTTTAATGCGAGAGCCCTCACGCTTTGGTCTGGTGTTACTATCGGAGATCCTTTTTGCCGCCCAAAAAAGTTCTAGTCGCTTATGAAAGCCATGGAAAGAGGTTTTCGCCGTCTTCCAGATCGGAAAGCTCAACCGTCCTGGTTAATATGTCGGCGTAGCTATAGGAGACCCGGCGAGTTCGATTTCGCTTCTCATCTACCTTTACCACAAAGAGATTGGGGTGAGTTTCTTCTAATATTCCTTCTCTTTCAATGACCTTGCAGCGACCGATATTAGCGCGGAGTTTCATTCTTGTCCCAACATAAGAACGGAGATCGTCTCTTATTCTACCCACGATCTCCGTCTGAGGAATTTGAATATTTGTCATATTGGCGCCCCTTCTCTTCTACATCCCTATCATACTTCAGCAAAAGGCAAAAATCAAGAAGAATTGAGCTCCTCAAACGCCCTGCAAGCCGCCGCAAATTCCTCTAGACTTAATGTCTCACCTCGCCTCTTAGAATCGATCCCGCTCCTATCCAAAGCCAATTCTACATTGTCTTTACCAACCCCCGTCGCTGCTGACAAGGCATTCCTAATGGTTTTGCGGCGTTGAGCAAAGGCCGCCTTGATAAGCTTAAAGAGGAGAGCTTCATCGCCGACTTCTATCCTGGGCCGTCCGAGTCTCTTGAGTTTGATGACAGCGGAATCAACATGGGGCGCGGGAATAAACACGTTTCTGGAGACGCAAAAACCAAAAATGGGTTCGGCATAATACTGCAGCAACAGTGAGAGGGAACTGTAGTCCCTGGTTGAAGGCTTGGCCGTTATTCGGGAACCCACTTCTCTTTGCACCATTATCACAAAGCTTGAAAGAAAGGGGTATTCTTGCAAGTACCTGATCAAAAGCGGCGCGGCAATATTGTAGGGAAGATTTGAGACCATTTTGTTCGGCAGTGCCGCTTGCGGGATCGCCGACTCAAGATCGAAATCCAAGGCATCGGAATGGAGAACTGTCACGTTTCCGAACGAGGAGAGTGTCTGCTCAAGTACCGGAAAGAATTTCTTATCGTACTCAACCGCGACCACACTCCCGGAGTTTCCGGCAAGAAGTTGCGTTAACGTTCCGATGCCCGGACCGATCTCAAGAACAATGTCACTGACTTCCAGCTCAGCAAAATCCACTATTTTCTTTAGAACGTTTTCATCGACTAGGAAGTTTTGGCCAAGGCTTTTGGACAAATGCAGGTTAAATTGCTTCAAAACCGCAATGGTCTTCGCCGGAGTCGCCAGAGACATAGTATTTTTCCTTCCGCGGTTTTTGCCAAATTCACGTCAACGATAATTGCAGAATTTTCTTGCTTGGCGAACTTCAAGTCCGAGCTCCAAGGTCTTAAATTCCTTTGATTTTGACTTCGGACTTCGGACCTTGGACTTCGGACCTTGGACTTCGGACCTTGGACTTCGGACCTTGGACTTCGGACCTTGGACTTCGGACCTTGGACCTTGGACATTGGACCTTGGACATTGGACCAATGCTTTTCTACTCTTGCACGTGCACAATTACATCTTGTCTACCAAAAGCCACGCACTCCGATTCAGAATTATAGCAGAGATCAACCCTATTTCCTTTAATGGCGCCTCCCGTGTCTCCCGCCACAGCTTCGCCGTAACCCTCAACATAAACCTTTGTTCCGAGCGGAATTACTTTGGGATCAACCGCTATAACTCCATGCTGGGCTTTTCCTCCGGTCGCCGTCGTGTACCCACAACCATGCCCAGCGCTGTAGGCGGTCGCCTTCATCGTAACCGTCCTTCCGCCTCCTCCCCGCGAAACGGATACTGGAGAAGAAGCTGATGCTGCAACACGAACTGGTTTTGCGCGATGTATTACTCTCTTTGTGCCGACCCTGACTATCTCATCAACCGGGGCGCAAAGCACTTTCTCTAAATGAAGCTCACGTCCGATCTCTTGATCGCCCAAATAACTCACATTAAAGATTTGAAGCGACAAACCTTCTTTACCTTCTTGGACTACCACGGCTCTACCTTGCAAAAGACTGCTGTCTTCCTGGGTAACAGTATTAAAGGGAATATTGACTCGGTTTGAGTCGAGCGTAGAAATCGCTCTTGTGATTTGTACACGGGTTTTTTCGGTGATTTTGGCTTCGAGTTCGGGGGTTATTTTATCTGCGGCTTCGAGCTCGACTCCCAGTTCCTCGACCGTCTCTTCGACTGTTGAGGCGGTAGTCATCACAAGTCTCTTTTTGTCATCGAGCTCAACTATGACGGGAATGGCATGCTTCACTACTACGTGTGTTCCCTCTTCAATCCCGGATGAGGGAGGAGGAAAAACTAGATCTTGGTCTTGGTAAGTTACTTTGTGCTCTTTTAAGAAATCTCTAACATCTGATGCAGCTGTTTTTACAACGGAGGTTTTACCATCAACTGACAAAACTACCTTGTTTTCAGCATGAGTAAAACCGGCAACAAATAAGAAGAACAGTAGAGCCAGGGTAGCGAGAAGGTGTCTTTTCTCGACACCCTGCATCCAATCAATCCTTTCATTTTGCTATATTTTGTTTTCTAAGTGCTAAAAAAGCTATTCAGTTTTTTTTGCGCAAAACCAGACGTCATTATATAGGAATAGCAAGAAAAAGGCAAATTTTGCACTTCCTCTGAACTCGGCAAACGATGACATAGGCGGCTTGACCAGGTACTAAGCAAGTTGGCCGTAGAAAACAAGAAGTGCTGATCGGAAGGCTAAGAGTAGATTGATCCTACTTCAGCGGAGCTACTGAATTCGGGGAAACAAAGGTGCTGCGTGCTTGACTTCTAAACCAGATTTTAGTCCACCCCAGGCTGCGTCTTTAGGCAGAGTTTGTGAACCGAGGCTCTCCTCTATTCCGATTTGGTCCCACATCTTTGACGCCGTCTCAGGCATAAAAGAGGAGATCAGAATCACAATAATCCTTATGGCTTCCATAATGGAGTACATCACTGTATCGAGACGTTCTCGCTTATCTTCCCTTGCCAAAGCCCAGGGAGCGGCTGAGTCAATGTATTTGTTGGCTTTTCCAACAAACTCCCAAATCAGTGCCAAGGCTTCTCTGAATTTGAGTTCGCCTAGCAGATTATCCAGCCCGGCAACAACTTCTTCGGACTTTGCTTTTAGATCTTTCTCCAGATCATCCAAGGCTCCCGGAGTCGGGACGAGACGTTGGCAATACTTTTCCATCATCGGAACAGTCCTATGCAGCAAATTGCCCAAATCGTTAGCCAAATCGGAATTGAAAGACTCCTCAAGCCGTCTTGTCGAAAAATCGCCATCAGCGCCGAAGGGGAACTCTGAAAGGATGAAATATCTAATCACATCGGGCCCATAATTCACGGAAAGTTCGATCGGGTCAATAACATTGCCGAGCGATTTGCTCATCTTCTCTCCATTGACCGTGAAGTAGCCGTGAATAAAATACTCAACCGGAGGTGCTATGCCAATCGCAATCAAAATAGCCGGCCAAATTGTCGCGTGCACCCTTAAGATATCTTTGGCCATCAACTGGATGCTGGCCGGCCAGAATAATTCAAAATTCTCCTTGTCCTCAGGCCATCCTAGACCCGTAAGATAATTTAAGAAAGCGTCCACCCAAACATAGGTTGTATGCGACTCGTCGAAGGGCAGGGGAATTCCCCAGGAAACCTTCTCTCTCATTCTTGAAATCGAGATGTCTTGAAGCTCCTCCTTTTCCAGGAATGAGACCATCTCATTCTTCCTCTCCTGAGGTCTTATTTTCAGCTCGTCGTCTCTGATTAACCTCAAGAGGCGCTCTTGATGCTCGGAGAGCTTAAAGAGGTAGCATTCTTCCGATCGGATCTCCGGCTCGATCTTGTGGTCCGGGCACTTGCCGTTCACCAAATCGCCCGCGGTCTTGTACTGTTCGCAACCCATGCAATAGAGGGCTTCATACTTGCCCTTATAGATGTGACCACCATCATACAGTTTTTGGAGAACATACTGAACGGCCTTGACGTGGTGATCATCGGTGGTGCGAATAAAGTTACTATAATTGATGCCCAATGCCTGCCAGGCCTTCATAAATTGGGCTGCGATCCGGTCGCAGAATTCTTGCGGAGCCTCACCGGCTTTCAGCGCCGACTCCTGCACCTTTATCCCATGCTCATCCGTACCGGTCAAAAGGAAGACTTCTTTTCCCGTTAGCTCATGATAGCGGGCCAAAACATCGGCGGCTATCGTCGTATAGGAATGACCGATGTGAGGAACATCATTTACATAGTAAATTGGCGTTGTTACATAAAATGTATTTCTCTTCACTTACTCTCCAAACCGTTAGAATTACTATGGCAAACTTTAACAGATTTTTACACTTTTTTCCAAAATTTGATTGACACTTTTTCCCACCAAAGATATAATTGAGCATATCTAATGTCAAGAGGGTAGGGGGAATTCAAGGGGATGAAATCCACCGGTATCGTCCGCAAAGTCGATGAGTTGGGGCGCATTGTTATTCCAATGGAGCTCCGAAAACATTTCGGCATCGACATTAAGGATCCTCTCGAAATCTACGTAGAAGATGGAAAAATTATCCTGGCAAAGTATGAACCGGCTTGTATCTTCTGCGGCAGCACCGACAATGTGGTCTTGTATAAAAACAGGAGCATCTGCGAATCTTGTCGGCAAAGAATTAACATGGCTTAGATTTTCGAGTTGGTTTTTTAGCGGAAAGTGTTTGGGCAATTTCATAGATAGCACGCTTCGGGATGCCTGTTTCCTGAGAAAGGTGTTTTGTGGCATCTTTCTTGCTGAAGCCCTTTATTACTAAAGCTTCAAGCAGTTTGCGTATGCCATCAGGATTCAGAAACACCTGATGTTTAGGGGCGCCTGCAATTATTGCTACAATTTCGCCCTTCAGTTCTTTCTGCTCTGAGAGCGTCAAGAGCCTACCAATATCTCCCCTTATTATTTCCTCAAACTTCTTTGTCAACTCTCGACCTAAAACAGCTTGCCTATCTCCTAAAACCTCAGACGCGTCCTTTAAGAATCCACTAATCCGGTGACAGGACTCATAGAAAACGAGAGTCCTTTCTTCCGACGCCAGGCCGCTGAGGATTTTTCTTCTCTGAGAACTTTTTCTCGGCAGAAATCCTTGAAAGACAAAGCTATCCGTGGGTAGACCGGAAGCAACCAAAGCGGTTATCGCGGCAAACGGCCCCGGCAAGACTTCAATATCAATACCGCAATCAATGCAGGACTTAATTAGCCTAAAACCCGGATCGGAAAGGCCGGGCATCCCGGCATCGGACACAAGAGCTAAGTCTAGCCCGTTTTCTAGCCGTTCAATTAGTTCTTTCCCCTTTTTCCGCTCGTTGTGCTCGTGATAGCTTTCGAGGCGAGTTTTGATTTCGTATTTGTTTAGAAGTTTCCTGGTTATGCGGGTATCTTCGGCGGCAATAAGATCAACTTCACCCAAGACACGCAGCACCCTTAGGGTGACGTCCTCCAAGTTTCCGATGGGAGTTGCACAAACAAAAAGCTTACCGCTGCCCATGGTCTAAGACCCCTTTCCTGACTTCGGCAATGGGACACCCTAGCTATCATATATGACTTTATAGAGAGCAAGCTGTTCGTCATTCATCTTCAAGACAATTTTTTCCGATAGAATTGCATTTGGTAGTTTATACTCCAGCTCGTACATATTATGAGTTAGTTCCGAAGCTCTTTTCGGGCTGAAACCAACTTTATGTTTGTAAAGAAGCCTCTCTAGCTCTTTGTAAATCGTATAGGCTACAAAAGCGATACAGACATGGGCTTCAATACGCCTTCTTAAGTGATGATGAATGGGTCGTATTTTAAGATCGGTTTTTGATATACGAAATGCTTTTTCTATTTGCCAAAGATGCCGGTAGTTTTCTACTATTTGCTTAGGTGTTAGCGCTGTATTGGTAATGTAGCCTTTTAATCCGTCCCACTTCTCATCTTCTTTTACTTTTTCTTCGTCAATTTCAACTTCTACGTCTCCTTTTAACAGTAGAAACTTATTGTAACCTCTATTGTTAATACTCTCTTTGGTTAATCTTCCTGACTTCACTCGTTCTCTAAGCTTCCTTAGACCCCGCCTCCGGTTGAAAACATCTTTTTTCTCGCGTTTATCCGAATAAGTAATGATGAGTCTGGTGCCATCCGATTTTACGATAGTCAAGCTATCCCCGTCTTTTAGGTCAGGAGCATCCTTTAATATTTTTTGCTTAATCTTTTCTGACTCGTTTTTAATTCTTGCTCCAATGATAAATTCGTATTGTTCTTTATCTAAATTCGCTAAATTCTTTTTTGAAAGTAGGGCTGCGTCAGCTATTACAATGGGCTTCTTAAAGCCATATTTTATTTGAATGTTTTCTAGAAATGGAAGCAAGGTATGCCCTTCAAAGGTATTGCCTTCGAAAATATCATAACCTATGGGGTAGCCGAACTGACCAACTAAAAGCCCAAGCATAATCTGGGGTTTTTGAAATTGGCCATCTTTAGAAAAGCCGATTTTTCTTAAATCATCTTCGTCTTCTGTTTCAAAGTAGAGCGTAGTCATGTCGTAGAAGACAACTGAAATATCTTTTAATTGCTTTTGGCTGTATTCAAAAGCCACTTTTTCTACTGTTTCTTTATGAGTGCCGGCTAATTTATCTAAAAAGCGATAGATAGCTGTTACCTCTATTTTTATCCCTCGGTAGCGATACAAGTAATCTGAGGTTTTAAGTTTGCTTGCCGGATATGCTAGCCTTGCAATAGCAATATGGCGAAATAATTCGTCCTCTATCTTGTTAAAACCGATACGGTCAAAAAGAGCACCAAAGATAAGCTCTGGGCCAATAGTGTGAATTTGAGCATTAGAAAGCTCTTTTAGGAAATCTTCTATTGATAGTTCTTCTTTTGTTTTAAAAGAAAATAGTTTGTCCTGATCATCGCTGCTGTTTTGGATAATATTGTATGCCTTGGAAACCAATTGTTTAATTACCTCTGGATTTTTAGAAGAACCCAGAGTTTTAAAAACTCTATAGCCGTGCGACTTATCTATTATTTGTACACTTATCGAACCGCTTTTGTTTCTCTTCTTTCGAATAAACATGTTACTATTTTAGCAACGGGACACCCGTTTTCAAACATAATTTCCTTAGTTTGGCAGGTTGGGCCCACAAGTCGTTTGGATTTAGAAGTGCTTGCCGAAGTCAGGACCCGCCATTAGTAAACAAAATATGAGTCGGCTGAAATTGCTACTTATGGGATAATATTTGCAATCCCCTGATCGTAGACCGTGAGTTATCCCCCTGCTGCCCCTCTTGCTTCCCTGTATCAAAGAACTGGTAAAACCTTCGTCACCAATGCACGAAACTCCTGCAAAAATCGATCAATTTTTCGAGAAATTCGGGGTCAGACCTCCTCATATAATCTAATCTGGTGTTTTGTTTTCTTAGTTCCAATCTGTCTTCTTTTTGGTGCGGATAGGGTTCCGCATCCTACGGGTTGGGTACGAGACCCGACGCTACTCTAAATGCATCAATTCAAAAATCGAGAGTGCTTCGTCGTCCACTTCTAGCGGATCCCTCGCAATTACAAATCAAGTTTGTCAACAGCCCTCTCCGGCAACTATCAGGAGAGCTTCTTTTTTTATTTATTTCAACATCGTCACAAATTCCTGAACCGTCAGGCCGGCACGAGTAATTAGTGCTCTCAGAGTTCCTCTTGCTATTTCGCGATGGTCAGGAACTGATAGTGTAGCAATATGCCCCTCTTTGACCATTATGATGTGGCTTCCACGCTGTCTGGCGATCTGCCACCCTAGTTTCTCAAATACTTTTACAACTTCACGTCCGCTAAAAACAGGAAGTTTCCCCATTACACTGCTATCTCAATTTCTCGCGTGGCAACAGTAAGCGGCATCCCTCTCTCTGCTCGAACCTCGAGGCACTGTTTAATCGCATCTTTAATGTTTTCTATTGCTTCCCGCTCAGTTTTGCCTTGACTCACACATCCAGGAATGGCTGGGCATTCTGCAATAAACATTCCATCCTCATCTTGTTCTATCGTTACAATAAACTTCACGGTCTGTATCCTCCTTCGTTCTTAATTTCTAGTGTATGCCCATCAACATGTGCAGAAACATTCGGTTCAGGTAAGCAATTGGATTAGATTTAAGTAATTCCACGAAGTCCGTGATCTCGGATATCGTCGGCTTCATAGCCACAATCTCTTAGAATTTTAGCAGTGGAGCGTGGCATATCCTCATCAATAACAAACTTTGGCATATCAGCCTACTGCTCTGATTTCTTCACTTGATAGAGTTTTAGCTGCATAGTCAAGAGCTGCTAGTATATCCTCACGGGTAATTTCGTACTCAGCCATAACTTCTTCGTAGGTCATTCCTCCTGCCAATTTACCAAGGATTAGATCAACAGGAACACGTGTCCCGGTAATTACCGGCTTGCCAAACCGCACTTTTTCATTAACGCTGATTCTCGGAGCTATTTCCACGCTTCACCTCCACAACTTACTTCATACCCTCTCATTGCACATGTTATCATACCAACCGGAGTATCGGTAGCAATGTAAGGAGGTTGCTGTAAAAACTAAGAGACCACGCGCTCTACGGAGCCGGCGCATATCCCACTACATCATGTCCCCCGTTCCACTTGTTCATGTAGTTAAAGTACATGGGTCTCTCGGCTATGATTGGGGAAGCACATGATACATGCATGGATACTTCTTTATTGCTGCCAATGGCATCATTTACTTTTATAGTTGCTCTAGTTTCAGGTCCGACTGAGTATGTTCTGCTCTGGTTGGCTTCTCCTTTTATCATGTAGGTGACTTCTACATCTACAGAAGATGAATTAGGATTCTGGATGGTAAGCCATTCATCAAACCCGTCTCCTGTGTAGCCTTCGGCAAAGTACCAGTCGGTGCTAGATGCAGTTGCTCCTATTACGTTGTGTCCCCCGTTCCACTTGTTCATATAGTTAAAATACATGGGTCTCTCTGCAATGATTGGAGAGGCAGACGATACATGCATGGATACTTCTTTGTTGTTTCCTATGGCATCATTTACTTTTATAGTTGCTCTTGTTTCAGGTCCAACTGAGTAGGTTCTGCTCTGGTTAGCTTCTCCTTTTATCATGTAGGTAACTGCTACATCTACCGAAGATGAGTTGGGATTCTGAAGGGTAAGCCATTCATCAAAGCCGTCTCCGGTGTAGCCTTCTGCGAAGTACCAGTCTGTATTAGACTGAGTTGCTCCTATTACATTGTGTCCCCCGTTCCACTTGTTCATGTAGTTAAAGTACATTGGTCTTTCTGCGATGATTGGGGAAGCGCATGATACATGCATGGATACTTCTTTGTTATTCCCTATGGCATCGTTTACTTTTATAGTTGCTCTTGTCTGAGGACCAACTGAGTATGTTCTGCTCTGATTGGCTTCTCCTTTTATCATGTAGGTGACATTTACATCTACAGATGATGAGTTGGGATTCTGTAGGGTTAACCATTCATCAAAGCCGTCTCCGGTGTAGCCTTCGGCGAAGTACCAGTCGGTATTGGAGGAAGTTGCTCCTATTACGTTGTGTCCCCCGTTCCACTTGTTCATGTAGTTAAAATACATGGGTCTCTCTGCAATGATTGGAGATGCACATGATACATGCATGGATACTTCTTTGCCTGCTCCTATGGCGTCATTTACTTTGATAGTTGCTCTTGTTTGAGGACCGACTGAGTAGTGCTCGGTCCTATTTGCTTCTCCCTTTATCATGTAGGTAACTTCTACATCTACGGAAGATGAATTGGGATTCTGTAGGGTTAGCCATTCGTCAAAACCGTCTCCGGTATATCCTTCTGCAAAGTACCAGTTAGTGCTTCCGCTTAATACGGTTGGGGGAGGAGGAGCTTGAGCAGTTACATAAATGTAGTTTATCTTTGTTTCGATGTCAGATCCACCTGATCCAGTCACTCTTAAGCTTACAGTAAAGTATCCGGAACTTGTGTAGGCATGAGTTGGATTCTTCTCAGTGCTTGTGCTTCCATCTCCAAAGTCCCAGAGACAGTTAGTAATAGTTCCTGTTGAGCTATCAGTAAAGTTAACTGTTAGAGGTTTGTCTCCGGTTGTCTTATCGCAAGTGAAGTCGGCAACTGGTGGAGGTGCTGTGTTGATGGGTTCAACCAGGCCAAAGGGAGAAAGAGAGCTAACGGCACCAGTGACCACATTATTGATCTTGTCAATCCCGGTAGTAACATCGACCCAAGCATCGCCCTCATAGTGGAAAAGCCTGAGTTCATCTTCCGGTTTAGTTAAATCAGCTTCAGCATAACTAAAACTAATTGTTATCGGTGGCACGTAGCTAGCCGTCGTAGTGATGTTATAAGCCTTGCCGATGAAATTAAAATTAGCTGGTGGAGCAACTGAAATCTCAGCAGCATTGGTATTGCCAACGCCTGTTATTTGGCTGAAAGTGATAGCTACGCTGGTATCAAGAAAAACTTCAACATTTGTACCAACCGGCGTATTGGGTGGCTCCGTAGTAAAGCTCCACTCTTCGTAGGAGGTCAAAGCATTTCCGGCAATATCTTTTACACCTGAGGTTATTGTAGCAGTGTAAGTAGTCGAGAGAGCAAAGTCAGTATCAGGATCAAATGTAGCCGTCTTAGTCGCCATATTGTAAGAGACAACTCCGGCAACCGGATTATTCAAACCATCTTTCAACCCAAAAGAAGACGCACTGATTGAGGTTGGGTCCACATCTTCGGAAAAAGTCGCTGTAACATTGGCCGAGGCTGATATTCCGGTGGCTGAATCGGCCGGAGCAGTCGAGGTAATAGACGGAGCCGTGGCGTCAACCGTAAATTCCCTCTGCGCAGGAGAGCCGCTATTTTCATTGCCTGCCAAGTCCCTGGCTTTAACTTGAAACACATAAGCGCCGTCTCCCAGAGAATACGCTTTTTCCGTCTCCGGTGACCACGAAGACCAATCCGACCAATTATTATTGGCCTTCAGCCGGTAAGAGTACTGTAGACCGGTTTTTTCGGTAATATTATCCGTCCCTTCAAGTGTGAAAGCGACGTTTCCGTTGTTAATGCTACCTGTAGGACCGGACTTTATACCCACCTGCGGCGCTGTATTGTCAATGGTAAACACATTGTCCGAGACGTCAGAGTTTTCTTCCTTTCCATCACTTGCGGTTATTTTGATCAGACATTCAGTGCCGTCGGGAAAACCGGTGGTATTGAAACCGTTCCAGCTATGAGTCACGGGAGTTGAAGTTTCCGCATGGCTTTCTGTATGGAGATTGTCCCACCAAGTGTCTCCGCCGTCAGTGCTTATGAATATCTTATAAGTGACCTGTTCATTATCGGGATCACAGCTCTTCCATTTGATCTCTTGATTCCCTCTCAGGTTTTCACCGCCGTTTGGAGATTCGACGGTTGCGGAAGACAGCAAATTCATCAGTGTTTGATAAATGTCTGAGCTTCCATCACGCATGTCCTCCCAAACAAGGTTCTTGCCATCTATCTTTGGGCTCCTTTGGGTAGCCCTTGCCTGACAAACGAATCTTCCTTTTCCGGCCGGGATGTCATAAGTGTAGATGTCTCCCTCCTCTTCCCACGTCACAATGTATTGCGAAATGGAAGGATTCCAGGCTTTATTATTCTCACAGATTCTCGTTGTCTCTTTGGTGTCCGCATCATACAGGTAGATGCCGTCAAAGGCTTGAAAGGCTACGCGGTCACCAGAGATCACCGGATTGCAGGCTCCTGTAATGGATGATATCTTTTCCTGGGTCTGACCATCGATGTCATACAAATAGATGCCAGGTTTTTCGTACTTGAAGCTACTCGTAGCCGGATCCCAATAATCATTCCCGCGCGCCTGCCAGACGACATGATTCCCGGAAATAGCAGGATTTGTGGACCCGGTTATGGTAGAAATCTTTTTCTCGTCCTTGCTTGAGATATCGTATAGATATATAGAGCTGGTCCACCATTCTCCACCTTGCCAAACAGCATAGTTCCCGTCTATGTCAGGATTGCTGGATTGAGTGAGAGTAGATATTTTCGTCTCGGTTTGGCTACCCAAATCATAGAGATACAGCCCATAAGTCGGCCAATATCCTCCTTCCCAAATCACATAATTTTCCGAGATTGCTGGATTCCAGGATTCTGTACGCGTTGAGATTCTTATAGCAGAACTATTCCCATCCTTGAGGTAGACATAATTGTGGCCTTTTCCATTGTCGACCCAGGTTATCCTTGACCCAAAGATGTCCGGAGCATAATGATTGGTCTGAACAAAAGAGTCGGAGTTTATTTTTGCAGACGAATCATCCGAAACACTGCCTTTATATATATATGAGTTGCCGTTTCTGTAGTCCTCCCAAACCACACCACTACCATCTATCTTTGGGTTTGATAGAGCAGCATCTCCTGCATATAGAAAATCTACGTGCACGCTCAATATGTCATACTTATAGATATCTCCGTTCTCTTCCCAGACTACTACTCCTTGAGAAATAGAAGGATTGTGAGCTTTCTTGCTGTCGCGGATTTTGACCGGATCACCACCCTGACTGATGTCATAGAGATAAATACCGTCAGGGGCTTCAAAAACTACAAAGCCTCCGGAAATAGCCGGATTGCACATGCTGCTGCGGGCGGAGATTCTCTTCTGAGTTCCTTCTCCGGTATCATAAAGATAAATACCTGTCGACGCCTGCCACCAGTATGATCTTCCTTCCCAAACCACATAATTCCCTGAAATCGCCGGATTTCTGCAACCGGTATTAGCAGATATCTTGGTCTCTTCCTTAGTGCTGGTGTTGTAGAGATGAATCGCCCTTTCATATCCTCCCCAATATCCCGCTTCCCAAACGGCATAGTTCCCATCGATATCAGGATTGCCGGATTGAGTAAGGGTGGATATTTTTGTTTCACTTTGAGCATTGACATCATAGAGGTAGACAGCATCGCCTCCCTGCCAAACAACCTTACTTCCTGAAATAGCAGGATTCCACGACTCCGTAAGGGTAGAGATTCTCTTTTCTGTATTTCCGTCCTTGAGATAGACGTAGCGATGACCTGTCCTATCATCAGTCCAAACAACTCTGTCCCCGGAGATGTCCGGTTCGTTGTGATTTGCCAGAACATACGAATCAGCATTTACCTGTGATGCACCACCAAATAGATCGCTTTTGTATATGTCTGAATTGCCGTCGCGCATGTCTTCCCAGACTAAACCGTCACTGTCGATTCTCGGTTTTGACTGAGTACCTGTTGCTTCACAAAGCAATGTCGTTGTTTCCCCAACTATGTCGTATTTATGAATATCTCCTTCCTTTTCCCAAATAACTACTGCCTGCGAAATTGAAGGATCGTGAGCTTTTTCGCTATCGGCAATCTTGACTGGGTCTTCTCCATCAACAATGTTATAGAGGTAAATGCCGCCGGGGGTTTCAAAAACTACGTAGTCTCCGGAGATGGCCGGATTGCAGGCTCCCGTGATGGATGAGATCTTTTCGTGGGTTTCCCCTTCAATATTATAGAGGTAGATACCATTATCCTTCTGCCGCTGGTTTCCTGTACTTGCCCAGACAACGTATTCGCCGGAGATGGCGGGGTTCTCGCAACCCGTGTTGGCGGAGATTTTCATCTCTTCTTCGGTGTCAATATCGTAGAGATAAATTTCGTTTTGATTTCCTTCCCAAGAACCGCCTTGCCAGACAACATAGTCTCCATCTATGTCAGGATTGTAGGACAAGGTCCGAGTGGAAATCCTAGTCTCCGGGCCGGAGCCTGCGGCATCATAAAGGTAGATCGCCCGGTCTTCTCCCCACTGCCAATCTCCTGCCGATTTCCCCCCCTCCCAAACAACCAAATCTCCCGATATGGCGGGATCGCATGCCTCGGTCACCACCGAGATTCGCTCTTCCGTTCCGTCAAAGAGATAGACATAGTTGTGACCTGTCCTGTTGTCAATCCAGACAATCCTCCCGTCAGAAATGTCCGGATCATAGTGATTCGCTAGGACATTAGAGTCGGAATTCATTTTTGTCTCGGCCAAAGCTAAGCGATAATTCATCAAGACGCTTACAAAGATTTGCCCGATCAAAACCAGTCCCAAACATGCCGCCCAAGCTCTCAGATTAAAACTTCGTTTCATTTCAAAAACCCCCCCACAGATCAAATTTTTTTATTTGAAGCAGCCCGGCAACCAGATGAAACAGGCTGGTAGCTAGACTGAACTTTCCACCTCATGAAGAGCATCTTTTAGCCTTTGATCAGCCGGATTAACCCTAAGCCCTTGCTGCAAATAATCAATAGCTCTCTCTTTCTTCCCCTTTTCTTTATAGTAATTGCCGATATTGTAATAAGCGGCGGTTGAGTCGGGAGCCAAGACAGTAGCCTGCTTCCATTCTCCGATCGCCTTTTTGTCATTGCCTATGCGTGCATAGACAATCCCAAGCCTCAAATGACATTCAGCATAGTTGGGATCCATTTTGAGCACGGCCTGGTAGTTCTGTTCAGCTTCCCTCAAATAACCAGATTGATCCAACTCCTCGCTCGCAGCCAGGTACGTATTTCCAAGCTGAAAATAACTACTCTCGTCAAGTGGATTCATATCCCGCGCCCTTCTAAAAGCATCAATAGCCAACAAAAACTGCTCCTTTTTTCCCATCTGTGCCGCGATCTCTGAATAGAATTTACCCAGTTGAACTAGATAGTATTCGTCAGAACCAAGATTCGCTGCACTCCTGTAGTATTCCAAAGAACCCCGCATATCTCCGGCTGCCTGAAGCTCAAGTGCATTGCGGAGATGATAATCGGCCAATACCGGTTTCCCGAAACCGTAAGCCGTCAGAGCAACGGTTAATACCACCAAGGCAGTCGCCAACTTTTGAACGCCGACTCCCGGTCTCCACTTTGTGAAGACTCTTTCCTCACCGATCTTCATTTGCTTTGACGAATACCAAACCCCTATTCCGGCAAAAATCCAAAATATTGCATCAGCCGGCAAGAGGCTGCTATTGAACATAAGTTGAAACAGATATGCAAAACACCCGGCGAGAATGCCCTGAATCAGTCTTCGTTCAAAGACATCGGAGGCACGCAGCGCATGAGGAAAAACTCTCCAAAAGAAGAGTATGATAATCCAAAGATAGATAAATACAGAAACTACGCCGGATGAGGCAGATATCTGAAGAAGACGGTTGTGAGCATCATTGGCAATTGCTCTTCTGCTCATAATCTTCTCAAACTCAGGAGTCATAAACCGGGGAAAAACCAGACTAAAGGTATCAGGACCCCATCCCAAAACCGGCCGTTCCAGGATCATTGGCAACGTGTGTTTCCAGAGAATCAAGCGGCCAAATCCGGAGCCCTCTTTGAGATTAAAAGATGATTCCAAACGGCTTAAGTAAGGCTTCGATAGCCCAGACATCAGAAACAAACCAGTAGCGATTACAAGGACACACACCGCTGCAATTATCAGATTTTTCCTCTGCAAAGCTTTTTGAAAAATAGATCGATAATTCAGGGCAAAAAGGAGAATCAAAGCAGCCACAAAAGCCAGCCAGGCCGCGCGAGTGAATGTAAAAAGCAAGGAGAAGAACATAAGAATTGAAGCAACGGAACACATCAGCCTGAGACGAAAGGATGATTGACCACAGAAAGCCAAGCTGATTGTCAATGGGATAACAAGAACGATATAGGCACCCAAGAAACATGGGTTTCCTAATGTCGATCCACTTCGCGCAACCTCGGCACCAGGGCCCCATTTCATAAAATCCAATCCGTAGTGCTGCATTATTCCGTACACAGCAATAACAGAAGATGAAATAGCAAGACCGCTCACAAGCTGCCGAACAGCACGTCTTTTCCTGAAGATAAGATAGGAAAGATACAACAAAGAGAAGCAACAAAGCCAAGTTGTCAAACCGTCATATCGATCAAATTCCCCAAACAGACTTGTGCGAATATTGACGGAAGTAATCGTGGAAAAAACCAAAATCAGAACCAAACCTACAATCGGCAACTCAAAAGAGGTCTTGGGAATAACAAACCCGCCGGCCCTTAAGAAACTTAGAAAAGCCAGGCAAAGCAGGAAGACGGTTAAGACAACCAGCACGAAGAATCTTATGGAGCCGAACATGTTGTAGCCGGCGACGCTGAAGACTAGAGGCAGCGCAAAAACCAGTAGAGTCAAAAACCAGCTCAAGGCCTCCATGTAAGGCAATTCTTTTGCCTCATGATTCCCGAATTTGTGCTGCTTTTTTGAAACACCCTTATTTCGCTTCGAGTGCGCCAAGAAGCTCCCCTCATTCCGCATGACAAATTGGCTAGGCTACAATCCGAGCAGAAAGAAAAAATAACTTCTACCGCATAAGCAGTACAAGTTGGTTCATCCCCTAGTTAGAAGAATTTTGCAGATCTTGCTATGACACCGCTGTAAGATTAAAGCAGTTTTCGACGCCGGGCTGGAATTCTCCTTCTTTTTCGAAAATTCCGCTGTTTTACTAAACGACATCATTCCCTCGCGCACGGGCCCTGGACCCGCCGCCCGATTGCCTAGGATTTTCTTGCAGCCTATCTTCAAGTTGCCGAATCTCATTCTTGATTTGCGAAAAGTATGGCATCGAGACACCGACCGCGTCATAGCCCAAACGAATCAAGACCTGCAGGATCTTATGATCACGCGCGCTCTCCCCACATACACAGGTAAAGACTTTGTTTCTTTTGGCAACTCTTGCGATGTCTTTCAATGCCTTAATCACAGCCGGATCATGGGAATTGAATTTGTTGGCAACTCGCTGACTTTCACGATCCAGGGCAAGAATACACATGACTAAGTCGCTCAGCCCGACGCTGATAAAGTCAACACCTTCATTAATAAATTTTTGCAGATTAAAAACGACTGAAGGAGTTTCAACCGAGATACCAAACGAAACATCTTCATGTGGCTTCAGACCGACAAATTCGGCAATTTCTTTCGCTTGTCTGAACTCCTCAATAACTCGCACAAACGGAAGTTTTATGCCGATATTCTCGAAACCCTCCTCGACAACACGCTTAACGGCCCGGAATTCCAGTTTTGCCATTTCCGGCTCCTCAAGCTCTCTCCCTATGCCACGCCAACCAAGCAAGGGATTTCTCTCGTCCTGTTCCTGCTCCCCGCCCTCTAAGCGAACAAACTCGTCAGTAGGAGCATCCATTGTCTTATACCAAACCGGCTTGTCCTTGAACATCCTGGCAACTCTAAGCAGACCTCTGTAAATAGTGTTTTCCAAGATATCCGCGTTTCCGTCTGCAATCATTTTCGCCGGATGTACGCCTGATTCAAGAACAAAGTAATCATTGCGCATGGAACTCACACCATCCGCGTAAGCGGCAACACTCTTAGCCATCTCCGGAACCAAGACTGAGACAAAAACCTTCGTCCCAGTCTCAGGGACGTTTCTTATTTCCTCGGCGCTGATAGAGAGATCACCTTCATAAATCACGCCGCGATAGCCATCCACGGTCACGACGTCACCGTCTCTTAATATCTTGGTCGCATTCTTGGTGGATAAGACACAGGGGGTGTGGAATTCTCGAAGGATGTTGGCTCCATGGCTGGTAGCACCACCTTCGTCAGCCACTACAGCGGCAGACTGACGAAGTTGAACGGCAAGATCGTTTGTAATTCTCCTAACTACAACCACCGTAGAGTCTCCGACCAGCGGATACGGTTCATCCTCCTTTTCAACAACCACTCTTCCCGATCCGACACGAGGACTCACCCCGATTCCCCTCAATAAGACAACGTGCTCGGCTATCTGAGGAAACAGCTTTTCCTCCTTTTCTCCCAATAGCAGAGGCCGCGCCTGAAGAATACGAAACTCTCCGTTGCCGAAAGCCCATTCGATATCCTGGGGAGTGCTGAAGAGTTCTTCAATCTTTATTCCAAGAGTTGCCAGATGATTGACTTCTTTCTCTGCCAGCTTCGGCTCGGATTTAAACCTGGATGAGATCTTCTTCCGCCTACCTGAGGGCAAAAGATACTCCTCCTGACGACCCCTTTTTCGCATAGTTATCATCTTCAACTTCTTTGAATAGAGGTAACGTTCCGGTGTTATTTCTCCGGACACAATATCCTCGCCAAAACCGAAAATCGCTTCCACGACAACTTTATTGGGATCTCGACCCGTAGGGTCGCGGGAAAAAACCAGCCCGGATTTCTCCGCATCAACCATCTCCTGAATAATCACCGCAATTGCCAGGTCTTCAACGTCAATTGACCTTTCCTGAACATAGATGACAGCTTCAGGAGAGAATATTGACGCCCAGCAATTCCTAATCGCATCGACGAGCCTTTTTTTGCTTTTAATATTCGGATAAGAAGAAAGGAGTCCGGCAAAACTACCTCCCTTTACATCTTCTATCGTTGCCGAGCTACGAACAATAAGCCCATGTGGAAATTGCTGGATCAACCTTTCAAACTCTTGAAGAATCTCCGTTCTGACCTGAATCGGCAAAGATACTCCTCTGACTCTCTCCTTCAAATCCTGAGAGAGCACAGCCAGCTTGCTGCTTAAACGGTGCTCAGTTTCAAATAGGCTTTTTATGTGTCCCCTCAATCCTGCGCTTTCGATGCAATCATCAAAAGCGGTCGTAGTCAGAACAATGCCGCCAGGAACAGGGATCCCCGCCTGGATTAACACCCCCAGATTGGAAGCCTTTCCTCCAACCAGCTTACCAAGACCCTTTGATTCTATATCCTTCAGATCGACTATGAATTTCATCGCTCTTTTCACAATCAAGAACCAGCATCGTCTTTTGAAATCTTACTTCAAACTCAGTTCCTTCGCAAAACCTCCTTGCACCCGGCGAAGTAAAACCATGTGTTACAATTAAAAAATGCTTGCAAGATTCCTAAATCGAAAAAACGATACCGCACCCTCTTCAGAACCAAGCGTCTTAGAATCCGAAACCATTGGTCCCGAAATCTCTGTGGTAAAACGTGGTTTTGAACCGAGAGATTTAATTTCCTCTTTGTACCATAGAGATTATCGCTATTTCTGTTTCGGTGCTCTGCTCTCAAACATCGGTACTTGGCTTCAAATGATAGCTCTCGGCTGGCTTGTCCTTCAGATGACAAACTCCGCGTTTTATCTTGGGCTGACCAATTTTGCCTCTTTGGCCGCGGTTTTCTTCTTTGCTATCTTCGCCGGCCTGGCAGCAGACAGATTCGACCGGCGAAAGCTAATAATAATCACACAGGTAATCATGATGATCTTTGCCCTGATGCTAGGCGCCTTCACTTCTCTGAACATCATTAGGATCTATTCAATCGTCCTAATCGTTTTTACATCAGGCATCGCACTTGCTTTTAATTTTCCGGCCTGGCAAGCAATCGTGCCTGACCTGGTCCCAAAAAAAGATCTTCTTAATGCCATCTCGCTAAACTCAGCTCAGTTTAACGCCGCCCGCCTAGTCGGCCCCGCGATAGCCGGTTTGATTCTTGCTGTCTGGGGTCCTGCAAGTTGTTTTTATCTAAACGGCTTGAGCTTCTTAGCCGTAATTGTCGCCCTGACTCTTATCAGAGCCAAACCTAACCCAAAAACAAAAAAGGCGTCGCACGAGAGTATTTGGGATTACACAGTCAGCGGAATAAAATATGCAAAAAACCATCTTTCCGTGGCAGTCTTGCTGGTATCCGTCGGATTAATCTCAATCCTCGGAACGCCTTATACCACTCTCATGCCCATCTATGCCCGGCACATTTTGAAAGTCGGCCCGCAAGGATACGGGTTCCTCCTGGCTGCCGGCGGCCTGGGCGCCGTATTGGGTGCATTTGTGGTTGCGCCTTTGTCGCGTTTTATAAAAAAACAGACTCTAATCAAAGCAGGAATAATCATACTATCTCTTTTTCTGGCGATATTCGCCTTTTCCAGGTCATTCATGCTATCGCTGACCTCTTTGGCCATAATAGGCGGTTCGCTATTGGCTGTTCTGTCAACCGTAAACACTTCACTCCAAACGACCGTACCAAATGAGATTAGAGGACGTATTATGAGTCTTTATGTCTTAATGTATCTAGGACTAATGCCCTTCGGGAGTCTGATTTTCGGTTCGCTTGCGCATGCTCTGACTTCCCCTATCGCAATAAGCATCGGGGCGATCGGATGCTTCATACTAGGCTCTGTTCTAACGGCGAACAACGGGCTTCTTGCGGACATAGATGCGTAGGACTTTGCAGAGAATCCAACTAACCTCAGAAATTTTGGCTAATGCAAAAGCACCCTGCAAGTACCGCAGAGTGCTTTTAGGAGTTTTTATTTTGAATCTTAAGATTACAGAAACATAAAATACTGCACTGAAGACGAGCTTGTCGCTGACAAACCGCCCAAAACCAAAGCGGCAACGACACCAAGAACAACCAGAACCATTACGGCAACAAAAAGGATAATTGCCCATTTTGTCCATTTCTGTTCTGTTTGCTTCATCGCATCGAGACTCGCGAATCTTCCGGTTTGCCATGCGAGTTCATTGCCCTTAAGACCAAGATAAATGGCGATTCCAAAAGAAACCAAACCACCTACAATCGGAACAAAGGCGGCCGCCAGAGCCAAGATTCCCCACATCGTCAAACCGTGACCAAATGACCAAATCCAACTGAGCAAGAAAGCCCCCCAATTCCATTTCTTAAGAAAAGGATCAGCGTTTTGGTCAACCATCGGTGTAACCTCTTGAGCTTGCATTTAATCAAACCTCCTTTCCCCAGTTTTCATCTTCTATGCCTTTCGGCTTCTTAAAGTCAATTCTTTAATTCTTGAAGAATATCGACTCGATTCTTGGCAGTCTTAATGGCTCTTACTAAACCTTGATGTACAAAGCACTCTCTGCAAAGGGAATCCACTGGCTATTGGGGTGTTCTTTTAAGAATCGTCGCCACGTAGTTTCAGCGTCTTGCTCTAAACCCATCTTCAAATACACATGCGCAAGCCGAAAAAGAGCTTTTTCGGCTTCGAGTGAACCCGGGTGTTTGTCTATCAGTTTTCGATAGGTCTCAACAGCCAATTCAAACTCACACTGACTCTCACTCAAAGAACCCATAGCAAACTGGTCTCTTGGATCAAGAACCATATCCGAATAAGCATCGCTCAATTCCCGGTAGACCTGAACGGCCTCAAGTTTCTTTTGTCCCTTTTGAAAAAGTTCGATTGCCTTCTTGAAATTGTGTATTACCTTCTCTTTGTCAGCATTGTCTGAAAAGAGCATGGACTCGGCCATTTTTTTGTAGACCTCCGCATTTTGGCAATCCTTGTCGAGAATCTCTTCGTACTTGGAGGAATCACGCGAATGAATTCCCATTTTAACTTGCGAGACTACCTCTTCCGAGAGATATTCTTCGTTTGCCTCTTTTTCAAACCGGAAAACGAGTCCGACGAGCACTCCAAACAGGAATCCCCCGATATGCGCCCAGTGAGCAACTCCGCTCGCGATACCACCAAGCTGAAAAAGGCCGGAAAGAAGCTCTCGACCAAACCACAAGGAAAGTGCCACCAAAGAAGTAATCTCAAAAACTCCCCAACGAATAAAAAGTAAGAAGAAAACAAAATAAAAGACACTGATCTTGTTTTT